>Ga0187894_10001417_pt1 | contig 30828 bp, 29 predicted proteins | sample GBC1701081metaG_FD_136650 | JGI IMG/M metagenome (GOLD analysis project Ga0187894, IMG submission 136650) | White microbial mat communities from a lava cave in the Kipuka Kanohina Cave System on the Island of Hawaii, USA - GBC170108-1 metaG ...
CAATAATGGTTATGTTGCCGTGTGTAGAAATTCATCCAGGGTTCCTCCTTGGGGATGGGTTCGTGGTACAGCCATCCTACCGCTGCCACTTGCAGCTCAGGAGGCCTGGATGAGTATCAACCGCGAGGAGTGGGACGCGCCTTAGTCGGCGCTCCCCTCACGCGAGGTCGTTAGGTTGCAAATACTGAGCAAAGAGAGCGATGCTCAAAGATAAGTACTCACTGATAGACGTCATTACAAGGGACATCTGGCTCCGGTACAGAACTGAGGTAAGCAGGAGGTAAGGAGGGGCGGAGAAATGGGACCATACTCACTCGATTTTCGACGCAAGGTCGTGCAAGCCTATGAAAGCTGGCGCGGCCCACAACGCCAATTAGCTCGTATGTTTGAGTTTGAGTTTCGTGCAGGAGCTGTGGCAGCGCTATCGACGCGGGGTGTCAAGGAGAACCACCACATGATCCATGCAGACATCGGCAAGATGGCAAAGGCATAGACTGAGGTTTCAATAGGATAAGATTACGCTAGAGGGAACATGGTGGCGACGCGCTACAGTGGCGACAAGAGACAATACCTCGACTGTAGCATTTCAAATGATAGTGGTCCGTTCATCATGTGTGATGCCTCAAGGACTCTCGTTTTCCAGCGCACGCGAGAGGCGGCTGCTAAAGTGCGCGATCTATAACGATCCAAAGGAGAAAACAATGAGTGAAGTTGATCGCAGCAAATATCTGCGCATCGTTCTGGTGCTGGTAGGGCTCACTTTTACTTTCGGTATCTGGCCGCTCACTATCGTCTGGCCGTCCGGCTGGTCGTGGCATACTGAGGGGCGTTCGTATTCCCTTGAAATGATCCTCGCCATTTACGCCACACTCGGCGTCTTTCTCATCCTCGCCGCCCGTAACCCCTCGCACACCGGAGCCTCATCTGGTTCACCGTCTGGTCTAGCCTCGTCCACAGCGGAGTTATGGCTGTGCAGTCGTTTGACGGCGATCACCATATGGGGCACCTCTGGGGTGACGTTTTCGCTCTGTTCGCCGTAGCGGCGGTGCTGGCATGGTGTACGCCTCGTGAAGCCAAGGCCGCAGCCAGGTAGCCATCGGCAGAACAAGCAAATCCAGCTTTACAGTGCTGGGTGCTACTGTTGGCTTGTCCAGCAGTGCGGCCCTTTTTCGGGGGAATTGTCATGCACCTGCGGCGCACCCTTGACCATGAAACGTTCGTAGGGGCGAACGGCCGTTCGCCCCTACTTTTCGGAGGAATGTTCATCCATCTCCGGCGCGCCAGGGAGGGTGACAAAAGCTCCTGCGGGCAGACTAAATCAGAGTTGTCACCCTGAGTGAAACGAAGGGTCTCTCCGAGAGATTCTTCGCTGCGTTGCTCAGACACAAAATGCCCAACCTACACCACCCCCCTGGATTCCCGCTTGCGCGGGAATGACGGAGCGTTTTGTTTCTACTGTCACGCTTAGCGCCCCACGCTATGGATAATACGGATTCTCTTTGACGACTATCCATTGTCTGGATGGTTTCTGTAGGGGCGGTCCTGTGTGACGCCCTTAATGAGGGCAACCACGTCGAGTTGCCCCTACACCGACTCCGAAGAATAGGCTGAACGTCAGATGTACAGTTCTCATGAGGAAACCGTATAACTCGCACTGACGTACTCTCGGCAGTTTGCAGACGCCCTCGTAGGCTTTGCCTCTCCATTGCCCCTTTTCGCCCTTTCTTGGTTTCCCTTCAGCCTCCAGCCTGTGTTCTCCTTCATCCCTTTGCATTCAGCGTTCCTCATTCGTTGTGAACAATTGTTCCACCATTTGTTACGCCTTTCAGAGCAGAACAGCCCACTACGGCAGAGAAAGGAGGCGAGAGAAAGGAAAGAGTCGGAGAAGCGGAGCCGCGGGGAAGCGGAGCACGAATCACCCTCACTCGCTCCCCCCTAAGCCAACCAACTGGGGATCTACCCCGTAACCAACCAAGGAGGTCGTATGCAACGCAGATTGACTCGACAGACAGTGCGACTCGTGGGCATGCTGCTCAGTGCCCTGTGGCTGGGCAGTAGCGGACAGAGCGCGGCGTGGGAGCGACCGCAAGAGATAGCCCACCCCACGCTCACCCCCACCTTTATCAGTTGGCAGCCGCACGTGCCCTACGAGCGGCTCACCTTGACTGTGGCTGTGCCCACCGGGCGTGTGGTGCGGACGGACTTCGGCCCCGGCCAGCCGATCGCCTTGGATATCGTGGATGCCCAAGGGAAGGTCCTGCCTGATGGCCCCTACACCTATGAGTTGGTGGTGACGCCAATGCTCGATCCCAGTGTCACCGCGGCCCTGGCGCAGGAGCGGGACGACGAGAAGCGTCGAGCGCTGATCGAGGCGCTCCAGGAGCAGGGGAGCTTACCGCGGCATCCTGTGACGCAGACAGGATTCTTCACCATCACCAAGGGGACGATCGCATCGTCGAGCGCGGAGCGGTGAGGCGCATCAGCAGGGCGGGCTGTGCCCGCCGACCAACTTAGAAGGAGATTCTATGAACCACTTATATATATCCCGCTTTTCTCGTTTTGCCCTTATGCTGCTGATCTGCGGCCTGGCCTGGTCTGGCCTCGGGCGTGTTAGCTTAGCGAATGACCTCACCGCCAGCAGTGACAGTCCGAGGGTCAGTTTTTTTGACAACACCACCAACACCACTATGAATCCCGGGTGGGTCCTCATCGCCGACGAGGTTGCTTTTGAGGTCTTTGATATTAAGAATAACACTAACCCATTCCGCATTTCCCCCGGTGCCCCATCTCAATCCCTCGTGGTAAGGGATACTGGCAACGTAGGATTGGGCACCTTTGCCCCCGCTCAGAAGCTGCACCTCGTTACTGGGAATACCCCGAGTATCCGCTTGGAGCAGGATGGCTCGCTGGGCAATCCCGCCCACACCTGGGACGTGGGCGCCAATGAGTTCGGCTTCTTCCTCCTCGATGTGAGCGCGCCTCAATTCAGTGCCCCCTTTGTCGTCGCCACTGGTGCTCCTCACTTTGGCTTCTTCCTGAACGCCAAGGGACAAGTCGGGTTCAGCACCGACAATCCGCAGGGCAATCTGCATATCTTCGGGGAGGCCAACAAAGACATCTTCAATGGCATGGGGCCGGACCTGAACGCAGGCCCGGCCTTCAACTTCGGCTACTCCGGGAACTCCTTTGGCCCCGGCACCGGCTTCTTTAATGTGCGCGGCACTCCCACGGGCGTGAATCCCTCGCTCCGCTTCGCCACCGCCAATCAGCAACGCCTGATCATCACCAACACCGGCCGCGTGGGCATCGGCACCACCAATCCCGGCGTGGCCCTTGACGTGGTGGGCACGGTACGCGCAAGCACCAACATTATGGTCGGGGGACAGACGCTCAACGTGCCGGACTATGTGTTCGAGCCGGACTACAAGCTGCGGCCACTCACCGAACTGCAAACCTACATTGTCAAGGAAAAGCACTTGCCTGACATTCCTTCCGCCCAGGAGATCAAGGCGCAAGGTGTGAACCTCAGTGAGTTACAGATGCAACTGCTCAAGAAGGTCGAAGAGCTGACGCTGTATACAATCGAACAAGCCAAGGTGATCGCCGGACAGAATGATCGGCTCACCAAGCAGGAGCAACTGCTTCACCAGCTCGCGGCTCGCTTAGCCGGAGGAAAACTGAGGAGCGCGCATCGCGTACGTCATTAGAGAGGCTGGCATTCGCGACGCCCTTTCCCCTAATGATGTTCACAAGAGAGGGAAGGAAGACTATGATAGGGAACCACGAGCAGCAAGCATGAAGGAGGAAAAGCGTGCACGGTAACAATATCCAAGTGGAAACGCTCATTGAGAAAATCCGCGTTCTTCCACCCGAGAAACTGACTGAGGTGGAGGATTTTGTTGATTTCCTCCACCAACGAGACCGGGACCGGAGTCTGGTTCGAGCGGCGACAAGGCTGTCCGAGGCCGCATTCGAGAAGGTATGGGACAATCCCGACGATGCCGATTATGACAAGCTTTGAGTTCGGTGACATTGTTCTTGCTCCGTTCCCTTTCACCAACCAAACAGCCAGTAAGAAGCGTCCCGCCGTGATAGTCAGTTCCCTGGCATATCACCGCCAACGTTTGGATCTCATCATTATGGCGATCACCAGCCAAGTCAGACACCCTGCTTCTCTTGGCGAAGTCGTTATCGCTGATTGGAAAGAAGCAGGTCTTCTCAAACCTTCAGTCATCAAACCCGTTCTTACGACAATCGAACGAGGACTCCTTCTTCGTACGCTCGGTCGCCTGCGCGAGTCTGATCAACAAGCACTTGTGGAGGCACTCCGAGTAATCATCGGCAGGTAACACGCGGAGGAAACGTTTCCTCCGCGACATCTCTGCCATCGTCGCCTTTACAGACCAAGAAGGCTGAATCTGTCAATTTTATTCTCTTTTTACTTATTGTGATCTATTCTAGGACAGAATAGTGAAGGACGCGCTGAGGTTCGCCTAACTTACCCCAACTTACAGTTGAGGCTCTCCCAGGGTGTCGTAGCCCAACTCGAGTGAGGCGGGAGAAGACCTCTGGCTTTCGTGCCGAACTTTTACTATAGAAGCGGAGCAGGAGAAGGCCAATCGTCACCAAGCTGAGGTGATCGCCAGGCAGAATGATCGGCTCACCAAGCAGGAGCAACTGCTTCACCAGCTCGCGGCTCGCTTAGCCGGAGGAAAACTGAGGAGCGCGCGTCCCAAACCAAATGAAACCTGCTGTAGGAAGACTGGCATTACGCTGGATGCGCCAATGCATCAAGGAGATGTTTCGCCTCGGTAAGATCGACCGTATCCCACCCTTCGGTGAACCAGCCGTAGATCTCAGCTAACATCTGGTGAGCTTCCTTCTGCTTGCCCTGCTGTTGCCACAAGCGGCTTAAGCTCATCGTTGCTCGCAATTCGTAGAGTTTCGCCTCTTGCTGGCGAGCAATCTCGATAGCTTTCAGGAAGCATGCCTCAGCTTCTACTTGGGGATTAGGGGTTAGGGATTGGGGGTTGATGTCTGTAGACTTGTTTTGACTTGCCTGAGACTTGCCTGAGACCTGACCGAGACTTGTTTTGGACTGAAGCGTCAGCTCCCCCTTCACTCGATACAGCTCAGACTCCCACATCCGTTCGCCATTCTGGTGAACAACTGCAAACGCCCCCGTCAACATTTCCAGGCCTTCTTCAATTTGCCCCACGGCTCCATATGACTCGGCCACGATACACAGGTTGCTCGACCGCGCGAGCACCGCCCCCGTAGCGCGATAGCCTCCGATGCCCTGGTGCATCAGAGCGAGTCCTTCCTCGTACCGCCCTTGCCCCGCTAGCGCCCAGCCACGCAAAGTTGTTCCCCATGCCGCCCAAAACGGAAGCCCGTGTTCGGTGGCTAAAGCAATTGCTGCTTCTGCGCGTGTCTGCACTCCTTGCCAGTCCTTGAAGTAACCACGCAGGCTGGCGGCAAAGTCCATCGCCAGCGCCAGACTATTGGCGTGTCCTAATTCTTGCGCAAGCGTGAGCGCCTCGTCACTTCTCTGCAAGGCCCGTTCAGGGTAGCCAAGGATCCGTAAAGACCACGCAGCGAAGCTCTTGCATACCACCCCTGGATCTTGTCCGGACGAAAAAGCTAGAGAGCGATGCTGCTGGGGGTCATACAAGGAGAGCGCTTGCTCACAATGCGCCAGCGCCCCAGCAAACTCCCCGGCAAAGATCAGCACATTTCCCAACATTCTGTGAGATTCAACTAACAGTGCCGTGACTTGGACACTTTCTGCTAACCGTAAACATTGCTCGGCTAAGGCACGTGCTGTCCGCAACTCCCCCCGTACGAGATAAAATGAAAACAGTCCCCCAAGTGCGGGAAAAAGCTGCGGCGTCTCCCCGAGGCGGCGACTTAACTCTCGCGCCCGCGCGTATGCTTGCTCAACTTCCGATGCTGCGTAGCCTCTAGTTGCCATGAGCGGCACTCCCAAAGTCAGTTGCAGCGAGAGTTCAAGCGCAGTCCGTTCAATCGTCTCGGGGAGGGTGTTCAGTAGATCCAGCGCTTTCGTGAGATGGCTGATGGCCTCTTTGTTTGCCGAACGTTGAATGGCGTTTTGCCCGGCCTGTTTCCAATAGGAGAGTGCCTGTTCGCCCAGCCCGGCTTCGGTGTAATGATGCGCTACGATCTCTGGCTGCGTCGTCTGCATCTCGGGAAAGCGTTCTTCCAGTACACGAGCAGTCTGTAGATGGTACTGTTGTCGTTTGCTTTTAAGCAATGATTGATAGGCGGCGTCCTGAATGAGGGCGTGTCTGAAGAGGTAGCGGGTTTGTCGCCCCACCCCACGCTGATAGAGCACCTCCGCCTCCACTAGCAGAGTGAGAACCTTTTGCAGATTTTCCTCGTCAGAAGGGGAAACCGCCTGAATCAACTCGTAAGAAAACTCCCGCCCGAGGGTCGCCCCAACCTGGGCTATCTCCCGGGCAGTCGCTAAGCGATCTAGTCGTGCCAGCAACGAATCTTGGAGAGTGGCCGGGATGGCAAGCGGTGGAAGCGGGCCCGTCAGTTCGTAGCAGTCGTCGTTTTCCCGCAGCAAGCCTGACTCTAAAACCATCTTGGTGAGTTCTTCGACAAATAACGGCACTCCATCAGTTTTCATCACAATTTGTTGCTTTACTTCGACGGGCAATTTTTTTCCTTCAATCACCCGCGCGACCATCGTCTCGGCCTCCTTGTGCCCAAGGCGGCTCAGTGACAGCGGCAGCAAATGAGAACGAGCCGGCCACGGCGGGGTGAACTCCGGTCGGAACGTCAGCACGACGAGCACGGGCGTGGCCGCTATCTGTTCGATGAGCAACCCTAGCCACTCAACCGTCGAGGGGTCCGCCCAGTGCAAATCCTCCCACACGGACAACAGCGGCTGGCGGTCGGCATCCTTCAAGAACCATACTAACATCGCTTGCTGGGTTTTCTCTCGTTGTTTTTGCGGAGTCAGGTTAGGCAGTGGGAAGCGTGTTGGAGGAAGGGCCAACAGGGAGGCGAAAAAGGGAACCGTATTTTGCAGGTCCACCCCCGAGCGGGAGAGGGCTCGCTCCAACTTGAGCAGTTGCTCTTCAGGGGCCTCGTCTCGCTGTAAGCGAAGGACTCGTTGCAGAAATTCGATCATGGGGTAGAGTGCGCTGTTCTGGTGATAGGAAGAACAGCGCGCCTCTAATTGCAGAGCGGTGGTCGACGCGGTGCGTTCTTTGAGAACTTGCACCAAGCGCGATTTGCCAATCCCTGGTTCCCCGCTCAGCAAGATGACCTGCCCGTGTCCCTCTTTCACTCGTTCCCAACACTTGAGCAGGAACTCTACCTCTTCATCACGGCCGACCAGAGGAGTGAAGCTGGTGGTAGAGAGGAAGTCGAGACGGTCCCGAGTACTTCTTTCTCTTAGGACTTGATAGATTTCTATGGGATGAGGAAGGCCTTTCAGTTCCCTCATTCCCAGTGATTTGCACACAAAGTGACTCGCGAGTAGGCGATGGGATATTGCGCTGAGAGTAATGGTATCAGGGTCAGCCACTCCCTGTATCCGCGCAGCAATGTTAGGGGTCTCGCCAAGTGCCAATTGCTCATATCGTGTTCCCCCGCCGATTTCGCCAACGACGACGAGGCCGGTGTGAATGCCAATGCGGACTTGCAGAGGCACAGCGCGCCGTATCTCTACAGTCCCCTCACTCTGTTTCCCTCGATTGGACTCAAGACTGGCTTCTCCGACGGAGGGAGGGGGAACTTGATCTCCGGCGTTTCGCCGGTTCTGCAACGCCGCAATAATCTCTACCCCTGCTCGAACCGCACGCTGAGTATCGTCCTCATGGGCCATCGGATAACCGAAGTAGACGAGGAGACCGTCGCCCAAGTACTGCGCAATATATCCTTCGTACCGCTCGATGACCGCGGCACTCGTTGCTTGATACTCTTGCACGACGGCTCTCAAGTCTTCGGGATCGAGTTGTGTTGAGAGGGAGGTAGACCCTACCAGATCACAAAACATCACGGTCAATTGCCGCCTTTCAGCGGCGGCTAGTCTAGAGTCTCTCAGTCTAGAGTCGAGAGTCTGAACGGACGAAGCTTGCTCTTTCCCTTCTGACTCTAGACGCCGGACACTAGACGCTGGACGGTCTTTCCACACTAACACCTTGCCGTCTTCATCACTGGCTACCTGCTGGGCATCAATCAGTTCGTCTTTCAGGTCCTGTAGATACCCACCATCTAGTGCATAGCGTCGTTTCAGCGCCCCGTAGGAGACCCGGCCTTGACGCCGAAGGAGATCGAGTACCTGGGTCAGGATCTCATCAAAACTCATCGTTTCTCCATTACGCTGCTCCGCCATTCTTCTCATCCCATCTCGTTCAATTCGACTAACAGCCCCTTTGCCGCTTGCAGATCTCTCGTGCCAAATCCTTCGGTGAACCACTGATAGATTTCTGCAAGGATCTGATGCGCTTCGGTTCTCCTCCCCTGGCGCTGCCACAACCGGCTCAAACGAACGGTTGTCCGCAGTTCCCATGATTTCGTTCCTTGTCGCTGAGCGATCTCGATAGCCTTAAGAAAACACGCTTCGGCCTCGGACTGGGGGTTAGGGTTTAGGGGTTGGGGATTGGTAACTTCGGACCTCGGGCTCCGGACTTCGGACTGCAGTGACAATTCGCCTTTCAGTCGATAGAGTTCTGCCTCTGCCATACGTTCTCCCTTTTCCTCCATCACAGTAAAAGCTTCCGTAATCACTGCCAATCCTTTTTCGATCTCATCCAGTCTTCTATAAGCATCGGCCAGCATGGAGAGCAGCCACGGTCGAACGACCTCTGCCCCGGTAGCCCGAGATATCGCGAGCCCTTCTTGCATCTGGACGATGCCATCCCTTCCCTGGCCCTGCTCAACTAATGCCCATCCACGGTAGATAGCCCCATACGCCGACCAGAGCGGGAACTCGTGTTGATTAGCAAGCGCAATAGAAGCCGAAACTCGTTCGAGCACGGCTTGCCCCTCTTGACGAAACTGACAGAGTTCGGCAGCCAAACTTAAAGCAACGACCAGGCTCAGAGGGCGAGCCAACCTCTCAGCGAGGGCGAGGGCTTCATTACTTTTCTGCAAGGCTTGCTCCGGGTACCCAAGACACCAAAGGACAAGGGCCATATAACATAAGCAGTCGACGCCTGGGTCTTGGAGCGCGCGTGGAGCGCCGTGTTTTCGCTGCTTATAGAGCATAATTCCCTGCGCTAAATGCTCTCGGGCAGGTGTGAACTCCCCAAGCTGGAACAGCGTATTTCCCAAAACCAGGTGAGTTTGCAAAAGGCGACCCGGATTCTGCGCGTGCCGTGCTAAAGCGAGGCATTGTTCTCCCAGCTCGCGGGCGGTTCTCACTTCTCCTCGGGTCAAATAAAACATTTCTAGCCCCGACAAGACTTGCAAGAGCCGAGGGGTCTCTCCGATCTGCCGACAGAGTTCGAGCGCCCGTGCATAGGCGCGCTCCACTTCCGGAGCGCCGTAGCCTTTGAGCGCCATCAAGGTCGGACCGAGGACCGTCTGCAGCTCGAGTTCTCGCAGTCTGCATTCCTGGGTGTCGGGCAAGGTTTTTAGCGCCTCAATCCCTTTCATCAGATGATCAACCGCTTCGACAAAAGCCGACCGGGCAAGGGCTCGTTGTCCAGCCAGCTGCCAGTAGGGAATGGCGAGCGCATTGAGTCCCGCTTCCGTATAGTGATGAGCCAACAACTCGGGTTGCGCCTCTTTGGTTTCAGCGAATCTTTCCTCTAAAATTTGAGCAATGCGTTGATGATAATAGTGGCGCTTGCTCCTCAGTAACGATTGATATGCCACATCGCGAATCAGTGCATGTTTGAACGTGTATTGTACCTGCGGCGCAACACCGCGCCGATAGAGCACCTCCGCCGCCATTAACTTCATCAACGCGTGCTGGAGATTTTCCTCGTCCACCGGTGACACGAGCTGGAGGAGTTCATAGGAAAATTCTCGCCCTAAGACGGCCCCTATTTGCGCCACTTCTCGCGCAGTCGCCAGCCGATCTAACCGAGCAAGGAGGGAGTCTTGCAGCGTCGTCGGAATCGCCAGTGGAGGAAGGGGACCGATGAGTTCGTAGGCACCCTTGTTCTCCCGTAACAACCCTGACTCTAAGACCATTTTGGTCAGTTCCTCAATGAACAGTGGTACGCCATCGGTTTTCGTCACAATTTGTTGCACGACTGTGGTTGGTAATTCCTTGCCTCCGGTGACCTTCTCGACCATCGCCTCAACCTGTATGCGCCCCAAGCGGCTCAGCATCAATTGTGTAAGATGGGAGCGGCTGCCCCACGGCGGCGTGAATTCCGGGCGAAAGGTTATGATCGCCAACGTTCGGGAGGTTGTCAGTTGATCAATAAAGAGCCGTAAAAAATCCAGGGTCGAGGGATCCGCCCAGTGCAAGTCTTCCCACACCGAAAGTACGGGCCGGCGCTCGGTTAGCACGAGCAGCCACGCGACGATGAGTTGAATGGTTTTCTCACGTTGTTTTTGCGGCGTAAGGTCAGCCAATGAAGACCGCGGCACCGGAAGCGATAGCAAAGAGGCGACGAAAGGTAAGCTGGCTTCGAGGTGAGAGCGAGACAGCGCCTGCTCCAGCTTGCGCAGCTTCTCTTGCGGAGAATCATCATCGGTAAATTGTAGTGCCCGTTGCAAGAAATCGATGATCGGATAAAAAGCACTGTGTTGATGATACGGTGAACACCGCAGTTCAATGCGAAAGATTCTCTCTTCGGCAATTTGCTCGGTCAATTCACGAACGAGGCGGGATTTTCCTATCCCAGCCTCTCCGCTGAGCAAGACCACCTGGCCTCGCCCCTCTTTTACTTGCTCCCAGCGCTTGAGTAAGAGCTTTTCCTCTTCCTCTCGGCCAACTAAGGGAGTCAAGCCACTCGCAACTGCCACTTCCAAGCGACTCCGCGCCCCACTCTCACCAATGACCTGATAGATTTCGATTGGCTCAGGTCGATCCTTGAGGTCTCGAACTCCGAGCAATTGGCAGGTGAAGTAGCCAGTTACTAGACGATACGTCATCGCGCTGAGGATGAGCGTGCCGGGCTCGGCAATCCTGTGGATTTGTGCCGCAACTTTGGGTGTTTCACCGAGGGCGAACAAGTCCCATCGGTTGCCATCACTGATCTCTCCGACGATCACCGGGCCGGTATGAATCCCCATACGCAACTGCACATATAGTGCTGCACTGTTGGGCAAGGAATCTAAGGAGTGAGAGAGCTTAAGGATCTCCAACCCCGCTCGTACTGCTCGCTGTGCATCATCTTCGTGAGCAATAGGGTAACCAAAGTACACCAACAAACCATCACTCAGATACCGTACAACACATCCTTCGTAGCGCTCGATAACCGCAGCACAGGTAGTGTGATATTCTTGTACGACCGTACTCAGCTCTTCGGGGTCGAGCGGAAGGGAAATACCGGTAGGGTCCGACAATCCACAAAACATGACGGTCAGTTGACGGTGTTCCCGTTCTGTTCGTGGAGCGTGGAGCGTGGGCGTGGGGCGAGCGGCGACGCCTGAGTTCTGGTCTTCTATCTTTTTATGTTCTTCGCTTTTCGCTCCTCGCTCTATGAGATCCCCCCGCCAGACTAACACCTTTCCACCCTCATCACGGGCGACCTGCTGAGCGTTAATGAGTTCGTCCTTGAGATCTTGCAAATAGGCGTCATCCAGAGCGAATCGTCGCTTCAGTGCTCCGTACGAGACTCGGCCCTGGCGTTGTAATACGGCAATCACCTGGGTCAGGATCTCGTCAAAGTGCATCACTTCCCCCTTCGAGTTTTCCACTAGGAGATCGTATAGAAATATCTGCTGATACAGAAGCACCGGTTGACTGCTTCTGCGTTGCGATAAAGAATGCCAACGTACTCTATCGCGGATCGAGAGGAGTCGCAAATGGCGCGTATTGGTGTGGCGTTCGCGGGTGGAATGTCGCCGTTGGATATTGTTGATTGTGTCAAGCTGGCTGAAGACCTGGGCTACGAATCGGCGTGGATCGCGGAAGGGCACGGGGGAGATCAATTCTCCATCCTGACCGCTTGCGCCGTCCAGACCAAACGTATTCTCCTGGGAACGAGCATCAGCAGTATTTTCGTTCGCAGCGCCCCTACGCTTGCCATGGCCGCCGCCTGTGTCGATCATTTCTCTAATCAACGTTTCATCTTAGGTCTCGGATCTAGTCATAAAGTCCAAGTCGAACCTGAGCATGGAATTTCCTACAGCAAGCCTGTCCAGCGCCTCAAGGAGACGGTGGAGATTATTCGTACGTTGTTGCGCGATGGGGTGGTGTCATATCAGGGGGAAACCATCGCGATTGAGCGTTTCGATTTGTGGTTCAATCCCATCCGGCGAGAATTGCCCATCTATGTCTCTGCGGTTTTTCCGCAGATGCTGGAGGTTTGCGGGGAGATTGCTCAAGGTACGATTATGGTGTGGAGCACGACGGACTCCGGCCGCAAAGCAACTGAGCATGTCGCTATCGGGGCACGCCGGGCTGGCCGTCGCATTGAGGATATCGATATTGTTTCTTTATTGTCTTGTAGTGTCGCTCCCGACCGCCGGGAGGCTATCGACCGACTACGGCCGGCTGCGGCCTTCTATGCAGGATTCTTTCCGCGCTATAACCGGCTGATGGCAGAAAGTGGATTTCCTGAAGCAGCTCAAGCGATCCGTACTGCTTGGCAAAAAGGCGATCAAGCCGGAGCGGCAAAACTGGTTCCAGATGCCATGGTACAAGCCTTGGGCATTGCCGGAACAGCTACGGAGTGCCGGGAGCGGATTGAGACGTATCGACAATCGGGGATTAAGCTGCCGATTATTTTCCCGGCCGGAGGCGGATCAGATGGAAAACAAAAAGTGATGGAGGCGATCTGGGCATGTGCACCATAAAGGAAATAAGCTCAAGCATCACTAAAAGAAGGAGGGCAACATGAAAAAGGGACAGATTTCTCAAGCGGAAATGGGCAAACGGGTAGCGCGGTTCAAGGAGTTACGCTCGAGCCGCCAAGCTTTTATCGATAGCCGCATTCCTGGTCATGAGCGTGAGATTTTCAATGTCATTGGCCGGGGAGTGACAGAGGATGCCTCGCTGAATCCGGCGATTACTGACGCGCGGGATTTTAACTTGACCTTTATCCAGGCCGAGCCTGGCAAAGGGGCAGCCCTGCATGCCCACACCACCGTCGAGGTGTTCGTCGCCCTCTCTGGCGAGTGGGGTATTTACTGGGGAGACAAGGGTGAGAACGAGATTATTTTGCAACAGTGGGATACGGTCTCTGTGCCGCCAGGAGTGTTGCGGGGTTTCCGCAATGCTGGAACTGAGGGCGCGTACCTGATGGCCATCTTAGGAGGAACCGATTCAGGCCGGGTCAGTTGGGCACAGCAGGTGATCGAGCAAGCCAGGCAAACAGGCTTGCAACTCGACGAACAGGGGAACCTAATCCAGTAGAGAAGATAGGGGGTAGCGTAAAAGGTGCGATGGGAACGGCGTTCATCGCACCTTGCCTGCCACAGCAGACATACACCTCAGTGCTTCCTAGATCATCGCTATTTGACTACCCATGTCTATCTCTCCCATCCAAAGATCTGGCGACACTTCGCTCTGGCAAACGTGGGAGCGATTCCAGATCTGGCAGCAAAGAGCCTGTAAACAGGTTTCCTTCTTGCCTTCGTGCATAACCGACCTTGGCAGAATGTGTTGAAAGAATGGCATTTCTGCCGGATTGCGGCGAGAGGCGCAGGTTGAGATGATGGCGCTGTGAAGCCGCATGGGAAACGGTTGGTTGCCAGGGGCCGGTTGCCTCAGCGCAAGGATGCTCCTTCGCTGGCCCGGTTCATCAGGTCAACTCGTCATGTCGTCATGGTCGCTTTTCCGGGCGCCGAACTCCTCGATGTAACTGGGCCGTTGTCGGTCTTTGCTGGCGCGATACGGGGGTTACACGAGACTGAGGGGTCGGGGTTCGAGGCATATACGGTAGAAATTGTGGCGGTTCAGGCGGGGCCGCTGACAACTTCGAGCGGGGTCCGCCTTTTGGCCGACAAGTCGTTTCGCCAAGTCCGTGGCGGAATCGACACGCTTTTGGTCGCGGGCGCGCCAACCATTGACATGGTTCTGCAGGATCGTGCGTTAATTGATTGGCTCCGTCGTATCGCGCCGCGGGTGCGGCGGCTCGGGTCGGTCTGCACCGGCAGTTTCATGTTGGCCGAAGCAGGACTGTTAGACGGCAAACGCGCTACCACGCACTGGTCCTGGGGTGAAGAGTTTGCACGGCGTTATCCTCGCGTGACTCTCGACCTCGATCCGATTTTTGTGCGTGACGGGAACATCTCTACATCAGCCGGGGTGACGGCAGGAATGGATCTCGCATTGGCACTGGTTGAAGAAGACTATGGTCATGCGATTGCCAGCTTCGTCGCTCGCAACCTCGTCCTCTTTTTACGACGCCCGGGGGGTCAGTCACAATTCAGTGCACTACTCGAAGCAGAGACCACGAATGATGCGCCGCTGTGTGAGTTGCTCACCTGGGTTGCCGGACACCCGGCGGCAGATCTCTCGGTCTCTATACTTGCAAAACGAGTCGCGATGAGCCCGCGAAATTTTGCCAGAATTTTTGTCCGCGAGGTCAGCATGACCCCGGGGCGGTTCATCGAGAAGGTACGGATCGAAGCCGCCCGTCGGCGATTAGAGGAATCACAGTCGAGCCTTGCGAATATTGCCGAAGAGTGTGGATTTGGTTGCAGCGAATCGATGCGGCGGGCATTTTTGCGCACTTTGCGAGTATCACCAGCAGCGTACCGTAGTCGCTTTACCTCTGTCGCGACGTGAGAGAATTCCATTCTTCACTGACCTCAACTTCAGCATTCACCGACGTTTGATCAATTCTCTAACTTGATAGGAGGCAACCCATGTCAACGCGGGTACAGACCAATGACTTCACTCTTCCCGACAGCGAGCTTGCCCAGAAAGCCACGAGACTCGTCGCCGAACTCTCTCCGCCTTTTCTTTATCATCACTGCGTGCGGACATACTTATTCGGCGACGAATTAGGCCGCCGAGAGGGGTTCACGTATGACCGTGAGCTACTGTACTTAAGCGCGATTATGCATGACTTGGGCTTGACCGAACGTTTTGATGGCAACCAACGCTTCGAGGTGGAAGGGGCAGACGCAGCACGCAGCTTCCTGCTCGAACAAGGAGTAACAGCAGAGAAAACCGAAATCGTCTGGGACGCGATCGCTTTGCACTCGTCGATCGGGATTGCTTCACGGAAGCGACCAGAGATTGCGTTGGTGCACTTTGGCGCAGGCATGGATGTCTTTGGACTTCGGGCGGGAGACATTCCATCAGAGGTAGTAGAAAAAATCATAGTGGCGTACCCGCGTCTCGAATTCAAAAATGCCATGATACAAGTGCTGCTGGGGCAAATTCATCGCAAGCCACAATTGGCGGCGTTAACCTGGCTTTCGGAAGTAGGACGGTCGTACCTTCCGGAGTTTGCTGGCCTCAACTGGAAAGAGTTAATGCGCAACAGTCCATACACGGAATAACCTTCTGGACAGAATAGGAGAGAGTGATGGGAAATATTATCGTCCATCAAATCACCGGTGCATGGGGACTCCCCTCCGTCAGTCCCTTTTGCCTGAAGTTAGAAACGTACTTGCGCCTAGTCGCGCTCCCTTTCACCACCGTCATTGACTCGACACCGTTCAAAGCGCCGAAACGAAAACTGCCGTATATCGAGCATGAGGGCAAAGGGATCGGCGACTCTGGGTTCATCATTGACTACCTCAATCATCGCTACGGCTATGATCTCGATGCACAACTCACCCCGAGTGAGCGAGCGACGGCCCACGCACTACGACGGCTACTGGAAGAAAACCTTTATTGGACATTAGTCTACGACCGTTGGTTCCTGGAAGAGAACTGGCCAAAAACCAGAGACGTCTTGATGGGAGGGGTCCCCGCGTTCGTGCGCCCTCTGGTGGTGCGTATTGGCAAACGGGGTGTGTGGCAAGAACTGGTTGGGCACGGCATTGGGCGTCACTCCCGCGATGAGATCCATCAGATCGGGATCCGTGATATCAAGGTGCTGGCCGATTTCCTCGGGAACAAACCGTTCTTGATGGGAGGCGAGCCGACTGAGGTCGACGCCACCGCTTATGGGCATCTTGCCAATATCTTAACCGTGCCGATTGAAACCCCGATCAAAGTGGAGGGGTTGAAGCGGGAGAATCTGGTCGCATACTGTCAGCGCGTACAAACTCGAGGCTTCGCCACCAGTGCGCATGGGCATGGCACGCCAGTTCAGATTCCCACGAGCAAAAAACGGGACCGCGCGGCCACCGCCTAGCCTGACTGAGTGCGGCCCAACTCTAGTCCTCGTCGACAGAGGCGTGCAATGAACGTCGCAGCTGCCGTCCTAGGTGATCCTTTTTAGAAGCCAGCTGGTCGTGGACATCCTCCGCTGATGGCGAACAGGTGTTTTGCGAGATCGAGTGTCGTGCGATCTCCCAAGTACGGACCGACAATCTGCATGCCGACTGGCAAACCATTAGCTAGACATCCAACCGGAACTACAGTCGCCGGCAGGTAGCAGGCCCCTGCTGGCGCCATCCAGGTGAGGAGGTGCCAATAAGGACGCTGCTCTCCTCCTACCCAAGCCAGGCGCGCCGCTTGTGGTTCAGAATGGTCATGGGGAATAGCCGGACACGGCATCACCGGCAACAGGATGGCATCCCACTGTTGAAAAAACTCTTCCCAGCGTTGGCGCATTTGCAAGCGACGCTCATTGTAACTGAGCCACTCACGATGCCGCATCACCAGGGAACGACGCGTGAGAGCAAGCGGTGTATCACCAGTTGTTGCGGCATAGGACTCGAGACGATCCCGAGCTACACTGCCAGCCAAGGCCGCTTGCAAAAGCGCAAAGAAGGTATCCGCCACCTTCTCCAGGGTGAAATTGGGGCGGGCATCAGTATCGATATTGACCCCAGCTTCTGTGAGCGCTTGGGCTGCGGATTGCAGCAGGGTATGAACCTCTGGTTCAACACGACAGCGTGGGTCATCAAGCCAAGCCGCAACCCGGTACTTTTTGAGCGCTCGACGGCGTGGAGGCGGAAGCTTGAGTCGCCAGGCCGGATGGTCCCAGCGATTAGGGCCGACCAGGATATCGAGTCCGATCTCTAAGTCTTCAACGCTGCGAGCCATTGGTCCAGCAACAGCCAAGTCAGCGAGGGTTAAGGTTCCCGGTGGTCCGGGAATCTGTCCATGTGCTGGCACGATACCGTAACTCGGCTTATGTCCGACGACGCCCGACATGTGCGATGGGAGACGAATAGAACCACCGATGTCACTGCCCAGTTCAAGCGTAGTAAAACCGCACGCAAGCGCTGCCGCCGAACCGCCGGAGGATCCTCCTGGGGTGCGCGAGAGGTCATGGGGATTGTTGGTGGTACCGAAGACCTGATTATAGCTTTGCAGATCGCCAGCGTAGATTGGCAGATTGGTTTTCCCGAAGATGATAGCACCAGCTTCACGCAGGCGCGCGACCGGCCACGCATCCTCTTGCGGCACGAAGTCGGCCAACTCCGGCGCACCGGAGGTCGTTCGCATCCCTGCGGTCTGGAATGAGTCTTTGATAGTCATAGGCACGCCGTGCAGCGGCCCACGCAGTTCTCCTCGTGCTAGGGCGGCATCGGCAGCCTCCGCTTCAGCGCGGGCACGCTCGGCATCGATAGTCACCACACTATTGATTCGCGTATCGAGCCGATCGATACGCTCAAGAAGGTAATCCAACACTTCTCTGCTTGAGACATCTCGCTGGCGAATCTTTTTTGCGAGTTCGATGGCCGTAGCATAGGCAAGCTCGATCATGGTGCTCCCCTTTCTTCCTCGGCGGTCCTGGAGCGTCTGTCCTCTTTTGCCAAGCGCGCGTGTCCGCATCTTGCCATGCTCTTACTCTTGAAACAACCTTTCCTCAGTTCAACCATGGGAGCACCTCTCGCCAATCAAAGAGAAAGAAGATGGTGTCGCCACCACAGGGCGTGAATCACATTTACGACTATTACCAGCAAAGGCGGAACCTTTAGACGATTCGATGCCCAGCGTTGGCTCTGTGACAATACAGGCGGAGAAACCATCTTCTCGATTCGAAATAAAACTCTCTGTGATTGCAAATGAGGCAATTAAGAGTGTCGGAAATCTTTACCTAACGAATTGATTATCAATTCTTTCTGTACGCGCTACCTTAGCGCTTTTTGTTAGCAATAAGGCTGTCGCGTCGGAAAGTTTTACAATCGCCTGAACCGAGACTAACCCCTTGTCCGAGCTTCCTTTTGTCTTTCTTTTTCCGCTCGGACACTGGTGTCCGCGTCGGAGGAGTTTACAGTACACGCGGGAGAGGAAGTGGTCGCAACGCTTACCCAGACTCCTACTGGACAACAATCTGTAAGGATATTCGCGGCTGACACCCGAGGCCCAGCGCTGAAGCGAGAATGATTGAGAACGGCACAATTTGTGCTCCTTGCTTGTAAGCACGGGAGCTACAACATGAGCCTGAAGCAACACACGGGTTTTACACTCATCGAATTGCTGGTTATCATCGCCCTTATTGGCGTCTTGGTGACGATTGCTCTCTCGCAGTTGGTCGGCTATCGCAACCAGTCTGTCTGCGCTCGGGTCGTGTCAGATACCACCAATGCCATGCTCGTCGCCGAAGCCTACTTTACGCAATACTTTGCGTATCCAGGGAATCCCACGGCAGCAGGCTTCACTCCCAGCCAGAACGTGACAGTGACGTACTCCGGCACTGGTGCAGCGAGTGCTCCTTTCACGGTTACCGGGACGGACAATACGGGACGGTGCCCCAATGGGACTGCCTACATTCTTGCCCAAGGCGGAGCACCATCGTGGAGTACGGGATCGTAACGTCCAGTCTGCTTTTCGATAGGCGGAAGCAGTCCCTAGATCTCAACAACGGCACACGATGACCTTAGTACGTAGGCGCCTAGGAGGAGGAGATGGATACTACACTTTACAGCCAAGATGGGACAGCCGTAGCGTACCTGGCTGACGAGAATGTCCCCACTTTCTACTTATGGCACGGGGAAGCCGTGGCCTATTTGCAAGGAGAGACGGTTTATGGCTGGAACGGGCGGCATCTCGGCTGGTGGGTGCAGCGGATTCTTTACGATGCCATCGGGCGGCAAGTGGGATTCACCGCCAGCACATGTCCGGCGGTGCCGCGCGGTGTGCCAGAAAAGCGGGGCAAAGCGCCTAAGCCGTTCCGTTATCCTCCGCGAAGCCCATACGCTCGTCCTGAGTTTAGTATGCGCCGCTCACCGAAAACGCTCAGGACGCTAGTAGAAGACGGGAGAGAAGGACACAGTTTGTGGTGTGATCCGTGTCAGATCTGGCACGGGCAGTGCACGAAAGACGCTCACCCCCGCGCCGCAGTCGCTCAATCGGCATGAGCCTCGCCGAGTACGCGCACGGCAAATCACGCGTAGCCACTCCACTAGGGCAGAGTATTCTTCCCGAGTACCCGTGCGGCCCATTCGAAGCGTAACCTTGCCCATACTACCGGACCGAGAGGAGGGATATGCAACTAGTAAAGAAGGTAACCAGTGGAGAGCATATCGTCCAGGAAGGCAACCTGATGAAGGAGCAGGCCGTCCACATCTTTACAACACAAAAAGTGCGACAAAACATTCCTCTTGGAGAGTTGTTCATTCATTCAGGCCTCCTTACTCTAGATCAACTCCAGGTTGCTTTCGAGCAACAGAAAAAGACCAAGCTGAAGCTGGGAACCCTTCTAGTCGAGAGAGGGTGGATTACTGAAACAGCGCTGACTAGTGCCTTATCCTTTCAATCCCAATTAGCGCTGCGACCGGTTCCTCAATCAATTCACCAGAAATCGAAAAAAGCGCAGGAAAAATTTGCAGCGCTCGTGAATGCGCAGCGCATCACTCAGCAAGAGCTTGAGGCAGCCACCGCTAAAGCCCAGGAAACCCAACAGCCACTTGAAACCGTGTTGATTAACACTTATCAGCTCACCAAACGCGACGTTGGTCGGGCCCTGAGTGCTTTCTACCACTGTCCCTTCCTCGAACAGGTAGAGCATGTCGCCATTGCCCCCGAGCTCATTCACCGCATCAACCCCAGTTATCTCAAAGCCAACTACTGGGTGCCCCTGCGAGAGACCCAGGACCGCATCGAAGTCTTGATCGACGACCCTCACGCGTTCCACAAGCTCCAAGATATTAAGCGCCTGTTTCCCGGCAAGGAGATCTGCTGCACGGTTGGCCTACCCGACGATATCTTGAAGTACGCCCAAGCGCTCACAGATCTCACTCCACAGAATACAACAGACCCCAGCTCTTCAAGCTTTCACCCGTTGGAGAACGAAAGCCCCGGAGAACCACAAGAGGAAGAGCCGGCGGAAGCCCTGCTCGACGAAAATGATAGTGCGATCGTGCGGCTGGTGAACCAGATCATCAGCAGCGCATGTAAACGAGGCGCCTCAGATATCCATATTGAGCCGGGGGGAGAGAAACGAGAGATGAGAGTACGGTTTCGTGTGGACGGGGACTGTTACGACTATCTCAAGCTTCCTGCCGCGTACCGGCGGGCACTGGTTTCCCGGATCAAGATCATGGCGCGCTTAGATATCGCCGAACGGCGCAGGCCGCAGGACGGCAAGATCAAGTTTCGTCTCGCCAAGCGAGAGATCGAGCTGCGGGTCGCCACCATCCCAACAGCCGGGTTTTATAACGAAGACGTCGTCATGCGAATCCTGGATAATACGCAGCTGGTACCACTCGATCAATTATCCATGTCGGAGCGCAATTTCCGCGAATTCACTGGACTCTTGCAGAAACCGTACGGGCTTTTCCTCTGTGTCGGTCCGACTGGCGCCGGGAAAACTACGACTCTCCACTCAGCCCTCAACTTTGTCGACGCACCAAACCGGAAGATCTGGACGGCAGAGGACCCTGTCGAGATTACTCAGCCTAGCCTGCGCCAAGTACAGGTCAATCATAAGATCGGCTTCGACTTTGCAGCAGCGCTCCGCGCCTTTCTACGGGCAGATCCGGATATCATCATGGTCGGTGAGATCCGCGACCAAGAAACAGCCGAGGTCAGCCTCCGGGCTTCTTTGACTGGCCATTTGGTTTTGAGTACCCTCCACACCAATAATGCAGTCGAGACCGTGACCCGCTTCCTCGATATGGGGATCGACCCGTTTCAGTTTGCTGATGCCTTGCTGGGCGTTCTAGCCCAACGGCTGGCACGAACCCTTTGTCGCGACTGCAAGGAACACTATCACCCCACCAAAGAAGAATACGATGCTCTCGTCTATGCCTATGGAGAAGAAGCATTTGCCCAGCTCGGCATTCCCTACAATCACTCCCTCATGCTCTTTCGCGCCAAAGGATGTGAGACGTGTCAACAGACGGGCTATAAAGGACGTATCGGGCTACACGAACTTTTAGTCATGACAGAGGAACTTTCCCATCTCATCCACGAACGGGCCCCAAAGGCGGAGATCTTGCAGGTCACGCTCATGCAGGGCATGACCACTCTGATGCAGGATGGGATCGCCAAAGTTCTTCAAGGCTTGACCGATTACAAACAAGTCAAAACCGTCACCATGAGATAGTCGAAATCAGCGATACACGACTTGGCCGTAAAGAGTGAGGGGCTAAGGGGTCAACAGTGTGGGCTTCAATACGATCCAAAGGAGGCGCAAGATGAAGAGCGCCCCAACACAATACCCGCCCAGACGGCCAAACAACGCAGCGCACGCCCCTAATAAAAGCATCCACGAGACAAGCATCTACACATCCTTCTAGTGGTTGATTCTTCATTCATCGGCACTTCAATGCTATAGCTCTAGCGAACTGAACAATGTCTGATCTTTTCTTTTTTTGTTTATCTTCCTTGAGCTTTACTCAACTCTCTCTTAATCGCTGATGGACTGAGTCAATTTTTCAAAGAGCCACTGCGTTAAGAATGAGAAAACATAAAACAGGCGAAGAACGACAGCATCATGGGAGGAAACCACATAGTTTCGCTGTAAATCCAGACACTCCTCAAGGCACTTCCATACAATCTAGCCGCCTAATGCACGACTCCACACTTCTTTAACTCTGAGACATTACACCCTACCCATCACACTGTGGTAGGTATAGAATGACGGAAGAAAGTGCAGGTGAGACTAATGTTGTCAACCAAGCCTATTCAACGTTCTTCCAAGCGACAGAAAGTCCGGCTCATGACACCGCGTGAAGCGGCCCAGCCGTGCAGTATGCCGACATGTCGTAAACCTGCCAAAGGTGAGACGAATGGCAAATTTTACTGTGGAGAGCATTTTGTAGCTGCCGTTCGGAAACAGTGGGAATAGCGGCGACCAGAACGACTTCTACTGGAAGTATCGTTATGCGTCATTTTCCAAGTGTCTGAAAAGACAAGTGCGCCCTAGAGGATTCGAACCTCTGGCCTACAGATTCGTAGTCTGCCGCTCTATCCGGACTGAGCTAAGGGCGCATAAGGGAAATCAAGTACTTAGGAGCGATGTCCTGAGCAACCCTGAAACGGGTAGAAGCAGGGTGGGGATTTTCTGTCTCATGGGGTTTTCTTGTGTACCACAGGAGGACAGGAGTCAGCAAGCACTACGGCTTTTAAATCCTCCACACTGACATTGTTGTAGCGTTGAAAGACGACAAAAGTCTTGTGACTGGTAATGCCCATGATTCGCTTATAGTCCTGCCCTTCCCTTACCTTCCTCGTCACGGACGTATGCCGTAAGTCGTGAAAGCGCAAATTATCAAGACCAGCGTTCTTGTACCCTGTTGCTCACACGTGTTTCCACTCCTCACTCATTGTGCGCCTACTCCAAATAAAGACACAGCCGCCAATCTGCGGCAAGCCGGAGGATATGGCTGAGACATATCAGTTCACGATCACAATAAGCATCGCTGACGGGCTGCTTGCGTCACGTCTTCCGCTCTTTACGGATCTGCTTAAACTCTTCCCCTTTTTTGAAGAGCAGTAGGAGCAATACTGCTTGGTTCAGTCTTCCCATACGGATCTTAAAGGCAGTATACGAGGCCTCATGCATCACTCGTGCAATGAGGGAGTCTTCCGAAGCGTGGCTGCTGTGGCTTACTTTCGTCCATGCGAGTACTGTAGCATCCCGTGCAAGCGACAGGCCACACTAATCCTGAAAGGCGAGACTCCCGCGGCAAAGAACAATGTTCGCAAACAACTTGACCGACTACAATAACAGCGTCATGCGCGAGGCGAGACATAATCTGTCCTTCAGCAACTAACGCAAATCAATAAGCATTTCGCCCAGATTGCAGACGTCCCCCAACAGCTTGTCCCTCGCCTCGTGCCTCGTCGTCAAGGCTCACAAAGCCCTCTTCCGCTATCGCTTAAACGGAAAAAAGCTCGGCTCTCGAAAAGGCTAGACGATCTTCATGAGAAGATTTATGAAGCGAGGGCGCTCAACGGCCTTATAGAGCGAGCAAAGCAACACCATCGCTACTTTAAGCAATTGATAACGGCACAGAGAAATACAACAAGCTGGCCAGAGAAGAAACCGCTTTGCTGCTGCGATCCCCAACCCGTTCTGCTCACTGTCTGAAAGGAACACCGCTAAAGCTCTCCCCCTGAACAGCCGATAACACCGCCGATAGGTGAGTCGTTATGGGCTGGTGGAGCACCATAAAGATAAAACTGGTACGCGGGTCACACGGATTGACGCAAACACGGCGGCAAGCGTTGGAAGAGAGGTGTGACCCACGCATACGTTTCGACCGCCTAAAACAAGCGCTCTTGCAGCAAGTGGCCGCAGGCGTGGTCTATGAGGTCACCCCCGAAGACCTTGGCAAAGGGGTGGCCAACGCCGTGGTTGAAGATACGCACTATCTCCTCGGCTGCTTAACATATTCTCCACCAGAAGGAGTTGATGTGGAGTCGCTGACAGCGACTCATGGTCCGCTCTTTGAACTCTTAGCCTTTGCCGTCTGTACCTATGAGGTGACGCTGCTCCCGCATGTGCCCCGTCTCGAGTTCCGCGGTGTCATCGCCACTTCTATTCGGCACCATGCACTAGCAATGGTTACAGCCTCACTTGACAGAGCAGACGACGCGCACTTCCGCAGCACGGGGGAAGCCGTCTTGCATGACCGTCTCTCCGAGTATTACGGCATTCTGGCCGGAAAGACTGATCACTTTGCGCTGCTTGGCATCGAGGAACTACGCTGCGTGGAGGAAGACTGGTATTTTAGAACGACGGCATTGGCATATGCCACTCTGAGGAATGTGTGTCACCTGGCTAGGCAACCAACACTGCTTGAGAGTATCGGACCAACGCTGCACCGTCACTTCACGAGCATGGAGGAACTCGTACCGATGCAAGTGAGTATGATCACACTCAAACCCTCTGCCTGGGACGTGGGACTATTGCCTGCGGGGGAATAAACAGTGGCAGACCACACGAGTAATTCTCTTCAACGGAGCCCCCCAGTTCGATGATGGAAGAACCGAAGAAAAAGGTGGGCGCACCGCAAATCACGATGCGTCAGGTCCACCACTACACCAGCTTTCCCATCAACATGGGGATGCCAAGACGCCGGTGTACGTTCTCTCCCTTCAGTAACTGCTGCTGACGTTAGGGTGCATCGCCTCGCTCGCCCAAAGGGACCCCTTTTCATCTGAGGGTATAGGTCATGGCACTATCATACCGAAAAGGTTCTCCTATGGACCGAGTACATCCTGCCTTCGATCATACCTGTGGTTTGCTAATTGTGTCGCTTAGCCTTACCGGGCTCGCGGCTGGCGGCGAGCAAAATCCGCGGCGACCTCGGCAAAGGTGGCCCAGTGCACTCCTGCATGACTGTTGAAGTAGGTAATCAGCCGTTCGTGCATCAGTAATACCTGTGGGCGGCCGCTCACATCCGGATGAATCGTCATGGTGAACACCGCATAATCGTACTCCCGATAAACCCAGTCGAATTGATCCCGCCACATCTGTTCAATATCCCGGGGGTTCACGAAGCCGTGGCTATTCGGAGACTTTTTGATGAACATCATTGGTGGCAGATCGTCGAGATACCAGTTAGCTGGAATCTCGATCAGGTCGGTCTCCTGCCCGCGGACCAATGGTTTCATCCACTGGGCGGCTGCTTGTCCATAGTCAATCTTCGTCCATCGGTCACCAACCCGGATATAGTAGGGGTGGAAATCATTGTGCATGAGGCTATGGTCGTAAACGAAGCCGTGCTTCAATAACAGCTCATTAGTGACAGTGGAGAACTCCCACCACGGCGCCACGTAGCCGACTGGTCTCTTCCCTGCCTTCTGGGCAATCAAGTCGAGGGTCTTGAGCAAAACATCTTCCTCTTGTCGTGGCGTCATGGCGATGGGGTTCTCGTGCGAGTAGCCATGCGCGCCGATCTCGTGTCCAGCATCAATAATCATGCGAGTCTGCTCGGGAAAGGTTTCGATAGAGTGTCCGGGAATAAACCAAGATGCCTTGATATGGTACTTGTCGAAGAGCTTCAATAAGCGAGGGACGCCGACCTCGCCGGCGAAGAGACCACGCGAAATATCGTCGGGTGAATCCTCTCCGCCGTAAGAGCCGAGCCATCCCCCAACGGCATCAACGTCGATCCCATAAGCGATTTTGATGTCTTTTGTCGCCATTGCCGCCCTCTCCTTTCTTTTGTTGTAAGGTGAATATTCTTTCTCGATCGGTCTAGATATGGCTCAGGATAACCTTGTAGTCCATACGCTCTTAGCAGCAGCAGGACAAGGAGCGAAGAAAAGAGCTGCGGTAAGTCGTGCAGGGGAGATGGCTTGAGAGAGGATAGTGACGCAACGTGCTGGCTCCTTATCCCTCTATTCTCCCTGCCTAGCGAACAAGGACACCTTACTTATCATCATTCAACTTTTACTCTCTCATTGAGTAGAGGCTCTTTCTGAAACACGCAGTGTGTTAAAGCGCCGCAATTTTCATCGCGATTCCTTTCACCGCGCGGCGAGAGGTGAAACCAGGACTGCACTTGCGCGAGGCGGGGGTTGCCATCGCTACCTTCATCCTGGCGAAGTGCTCTTGTCACGGACAGAGACTGCGAGTAATGAAGTAGACTGGAATTTGGCTTAATTTCGCCAGAACAGAAAAAAGGGAATAGCGCGTATCAGAGAAGTCTTCTACCAAGGCGAATTATGAAACGGAATAAACTCGCGCAGCGAGTCGGGCTGGTGATAGTGTTTCCTTTAATCTCTTCCTGCGCGTTTCAACCAAAACTTTCTGTGAGAGAAAGTAAAATCGAAGACGAATCTGCTATCAAGTTGGTGAAGCTTGACCGCAATTCCTCGAGTATAGTGGATACCCCTGAAAGCAGGGACACCGCTCGCAAGAAACTGCTTGCTGAAATCAAAGCCGAGTGTTCACACCCTCGTCTTCTGACAGAAGGAACGAGTGTAGAGCCACAATTAACCGTGGCTGCTGCTCAGGAGAAAGCGGCCTCCGCTACAGAGCAGGCTCGCTATTACTGGATCCGGTATGAGTGCGAGGGCATATGAGCCATTACGAAACCCTACTGATTCACGGCAAAGGGTATCGTATGGCATTACAAAAATAAGAATTTACTTTAAGGGAGCTTAGCATGGCGGAACAGCACCAATGGGAGTACACAGGACAACAACGCTGGGAATACATGACGCTTACTGTCGGTGATGAGACAGTCATAGCGATGAACAGGCAAGCACTCCAAGAGTCCCGGGACATTCATGAAGCTCTCACCGCCTACGGGAAGGAAGGATGGGAACTTGATCATATTATGCGCTATCCGGAATCGAATCCCGTTCGTTTTATTCTCATCCTCAAACGCCCTTATCAATAGTAAAGGCAGGCCGTGAGAACCTCCCTCTCCTTTCTCTTGCCAAAGAGCAGGAGACCGTCGACGTCGCGGACTTCCTTTCCCAGCTGGTGCTCCTCTTTGCCTACCAGGAAAAGCCCTTTTCTCTCTTTTCATCAAGACTGCCAATGAAAATGTTACGAATGAGTCGCATTTTCTCCGCCGTTATTGTTTCTTCCAGTGTACTGTTCGACCAGGGCTTTCAGCGTTTGCCCTACACCATGTAGCCGCTGTACCGCTGTCTCGATTTGCTGGAGTCCATCAAGATTCTGGCCGCTTGCCATCTTGACGTTGGCCATTGCGAGTGCGGCCTGCTCCATCCCAATGACTTGTTGTTGGCTCGATGCCGCAATTTGCGTGACCGCTTGCGCCGCGGTAGCAATGCTCTGGGAGAGTGTGTGGATCGATTGATTGGCGTCAATAGATTGCGTTACTCCAACTTCAATGGCTTGCGTCCCCTGCTCAGTGACTAGCACGGCAGTATGGGTGGCTTTTTGAACATCATTGAGAATCGTACGGATCTGCGCAGTCGCCTGCTTAGACTGAGCGGCTAAATTTTTTACCTCTCGGGCGACGATGCCAAAACCTTTGCCATGTTCTCCAGCTCTCGCAGCTTCAATGGCAGCGTTCACCGCTAATAGGGCAGACTGTTCTGCCAAGTTGTGCACGGTTGCAATAATGTCGCCGATCGTCTGACTCTGCTCGCCCAGGATAATCACACTATGGGCAATGGACTCCATCTGTTCTCGCACCTGGTGCATGCCGGCGATGGCGGCGTCGACTGCATGTTCACCAGATTGTGCAATCGCGACAGTCTGCTGGGCGTTTTCTGTTACTTCTTGAGCTTTTTGCCCTGAAAGATAGGCAGTTTGCTTGACTTCTTCGACAGTAGAAGCAGTCTGGGAGACTGCAGACACAGCCTCGGCAGTGCTGGTGAGTAACTGCGTCAGCGAGTGCATAATTTGGGCTGTGGAAGCAGCCAGCACACTAGCACTGGTACGGAGTTGCTCTTCCGCTTGTCTGCGCTCTGTCACCTCACGAATGGAACCTGCCATACGTATGGGTTGGTTATGCTCGTCCCAAGCCGCTTGACCACGGGAATGAAACCAGCGGTACTCTCCACTCTTAGTCTGCAGTCGGTACTCGACAACGAACGGGACTCTCCGTTCGACATGATCGCGAATCTGTTGGAGAACGTGATCACGATCTTCTGGATGCAGCCGCGACTCGAACGTGCCAAAAACGTGCGGAAGTTCATGCTCTGTGTATCCCAGTAACTGTTTAAAACGCGGAGAGAAATAGACCTCATTGGTGCGAGCATCCCAATCCCAGATTCCGTCGTTGGTACTTTGGATGGCGAGGGTAAAGCGTTCCTCGTTCTTTTGTACTGCCGCCTTTGCTTTTTGAAGCCGTTGAAGCCGAAGGAAGAGATACCCAATGCCGCCGAGCAACAAAGCTATACAGACAAGGGAGAAATAGCTATCAAGCATACTCTACTCCTTTTGGCGCACTGTGTTGCACGGCAATCTTAGGAAAAGGAAGAATGTACTTTGTGGATGTCATAAGCCCCTTGTTCCCATATCGGCTTTTTGCCGTTGGCTATTTAGTATTGCAGCTCGCAGTCAGCAGGAGTCCGGGTGCTCTCGTAACGGCAACCACGGAGTTCGCCTTTGTTCTCATTTTCCAGCCTGCTCCTTAAAGATCTCTAAGGAGAGGCAAGGAGGAGATACGCAGTTGAGGGGTTGACCGCGACAGTTTTCCGGTTGAGGATCAGAGTGGTGACGAGACAGACCTGTCTCGCTGGGAGGTATACGATGCAGCTAGTCTTAGCGATCCCTCGCTTCCTTTTCCTGGTCTGTTTTTTCTTTTACAGTCCAGGCCCGGCTCGGGCTACCAGCGTGGTGGAAACAAATTTCTCAGACTTGGTCCGTCAAGCCGAGGTCATTGCGGTTGGCACAGTCTCAGATATTCGCGAACAATGGAGTGAAGAGAGAAAAGCCCCGCTCACGCTCGTCACTTTCTCTAATTTGACGGTTTTGAAAGGCGCGCCCGGCGATAGCTTCACGCTCGAGTTTCTCGGAGGCCACACCCCGAACGGATTAGTCATGGTTATTTCTGGGGTCCCCAGTTTTACCGTCGGAGAGAAAACCGTAGTGTTTTGTTCGGGAAATCATCGCGACTTCTGTCCTCTGGTGGGGATTTGGCAAGGGCTCTTACGGATAGCCGTCGATCCTCAACGCGGGGTTGAGACCGTGAGTGATAACTTCCGCGTGCCAATCGTAAAAATCCAAAATGGGAAGTTTGTCAAACTGACGCCGGGATTCCCGGCACAGGAAAGTCTACCCCTCTCAGGCTTGTTGCGGGCAATCGAACAAGAATTGCGGACGACTGGCAGCCAGTCATAAATGGAGCAACAGTTGCACATGAAAAAGGTGTTCGTCCTACTCCTTGTCATCATCGTGAATCACACTTTCTTCCTTACGGGAGGACAGGCCTTTGTGCGCGAGAGTTATAGGGGGGCATTGACCTTCTGGCCGGATGCGACAACCACTCTTAATCTTCAGTTGGGATGCGAAGGGAATACTCCCCTGCCTTTCTGGGGACCCTGCTGGGACGATGCGGCGATTGATGCGGCAAACCGCTGGCAAGATCCCGGCACGCAGTTTCGTTTCTTCGTACAATCTCCTTCGGTGTCGGCAACTCCTTGCAACTCCACTGACGGGATCCACACACTCGCCTTTCGGCCAACCCTCTGTGGACGCGGCTTTGGCGGTGCACTAGCAGTGACCTTTTTTATCGCTAATCCTGCCACCGGCGCATTTGTCGATACCGATACCGTCTTTGATACAAAGCGAGCATGGACCACCTACTCTGGACCTCTCCAATACAGTAGCTCAGGAGCCGCGGTGTATGATTTCCACCGGGTCGCGATCCATGAACTCGGCCACGTCCTTGGTCTTGACCATCCTGACGATTTTGGGCAGCAGGTCGTGGCGATCATGAACAGTCGCGTGAGCGGCATCGACACGACACAAGAGGATGATATGGCCGGAATCCGTGCCGTCTACCCCGCGTCATCTATTTCTACCCCCTCCGGCGTTCTCGAAAATCCCCAGCCGGGGAGTGCGGTAAGCGGGATCAGCGTGATTTCCGGCTGGGTCTGCTCTGCAAGCCGCATTGATCTGCAAGTAGATAGCTCCATTACTGTCCAGGCGGCGTACGGCACACCACGAGTAGATACGGAAACCGTATGTGGCGATACGAACAACGGGTTTAGTTTTCTCCTCAATTGGAGCAATTTAACCAGTGGCACCCATGAAGTTGTTGCCTTAGCCGACGGGGTCGAATTTGGTCGAGCGACGGTTACCGTGACGAAGTTCGAGGTTGACTACCTGATCGGAGCTAGTGGGACGTATATGGTGCCGTTTAACAACCGTAACGTCACCATCGAATGGCAAGAACACTTACAGAACTTCGTCATTACTGGGGTGCAGTAAAAAGAGCGGAGAGGGCGGGATTTGAACCCGCGGTACGGAGTTACCCGTACACTCGCTTAGCAGGCGAGCGCCTTCGACCACTCGGCCACCTCTCCGTGCCGTTGCTGGAAGCTGGCCGATAGTATCGCGTCCTCTAGTGCAACGCAACGACTTTCCTTCTATCACAGATCCTATTCATCCTTCGCTTTTTTGTTTCCTGTAAAAGATTTAGAAGTTACGCAGTTGCCAAAAGCAGAGTAAAACAAGGCCATGAACCCACCCAAATGTAAGGATGAAGACTACATCAATTTCCTGATCGCTACCCCCCGCCAGGTGAGTGCGACCGAGGCCG
>Ga0187894_10001418_pt1 | contig 30783 bp, 27 predicted proteins | sample GBC1701081metaG_FD_136650 | JGI IMG/M metagenome (GOLD analysis project Ga0187894, IMG submission 136650) | White microbial mat communities from a lava cave in the Kipuka Kanohina Cave System on the Island of Hawaii, USA - GBC170108-1 metaG ...
ATAACGCCATCCGCCCAAATGCCGCCGGTATTTTTCAAAAAGCAGCCTCGTATACTCGCTGTACTCCAAGTCGCGTTCGAGATGGCGCCGCCGGTCGTCTTGCCATTCGGCGTAGCTCGCGGGCAGATCTGAAATGCGCAATCCTTCGCCGATGCGATAAAACACCTGATAGAGCTCCCGCCGTTCCGCTTCGGTGAGCGAGCGGTGTAAAAGAGAATGCGCGCGCTCGGAATAATCAATCAGCATATAGAGCACATCGCGGAAGGCCCAATCGGGGATCTGCGCGCCGCGCGCCCGTTCGACGGATTTGTGGATTGAATAGATTTGATCAAGCGTCCGCTGGGCCGTCGTCTCGTCAACGAAGACGATCTCCTGCGCGTACCGCACCGTCGAGAACAGCCGTCCGATGGGATCTTGCGGGAGTTTGCCCGTGAAAAACAGCCAGTCCACCGCGCGATTGAGCGCGAACTCCGCTGCCGAGCCCGCAAAGACCAGCAGGATCATATCGGGGCTGCCCCAGATCGAGCGGACAATCGAACGTTGGGAGACAAAGTCGGACATTTTGGCTTGATTCAGTCAATCTACGTGCCGAACATTTCTGCAATCAGCGCGGATCTGTAAAGATCGGTAGCTCCACACCTAACCGTGGTGAATGACTAATGAGGGAAAAGAGAGAGTACGGAACAAACGGAAATAACGGAACAGACGGAAAAAAACCAGAAAATCTTCCGTCTGTTCCGTACTCTCTCTTCGACTTGGCATAACGCTCTCCACGGTTAAATGTAGACCTACCTAAAGATATGTCAGCCATCTTTAACTGATTATCTTTTAAGTGTGGATGACGGGCAGAACTTTTCCAGACTGCAGTTTTCGCACATTGGTTTGCGCGCCTGACACACTCTGCGCCCGTGCCAGATCAACCGGTGGGAAAAATCTATCCATTCTTTTTTCGGCAGGAGTTCGATCAGATCGGCTTCGATCTTTTCGGGCTGCGTGTTCTCAGTCAATCCCAGCCGTTGCGATAAGCGCGACACGTGCGTGTCAACAACCACGCCGGTGGGAATTCCAAACGCCGTGCCGAGCACGACATTGGCCGTCTTCCGCCCCACGCCCGGCAGTTCGACCAGTTCCTCCAGAGTCTGCGGAATCTGCCCGTTGTGCTTTTCGATCAGCAACCGGCTGGCCTCCTGAATTGATTTCGCTTTGTTGCGGAAGAAGGTGACCGAGTTGATGTCGCGTTCAAGCTCTTCGCGCGAGACGGCCAGATAATCCTCCGGCTTGCGATACTTTCGGAACAGGTTCGCGGTGACGATGTTGACGCGCTCGTCAGTGCATTGCGCCGAAAGGATCGTCGCAATCAGCAATTCAAACGGGTTGGCGTGATTCAACGCGCAAGTGGCCTGCGGATAAGTTTTCTTCAGAGCGCGGAGGATCTGCCCGACTCTCGCGTGCAATTGTTCTTTGCTCTCTTTCATTCGATTCTCTTCCTACCATTTCAAACCGACGGCTTTGATGATGAAACCCAGATACGGCGTGGCGGCGCGTGAAATGGCATCGACCCGTTCAATGAAATCCTTCGCGCAGGCCTGCTTTTCGGAAAAGTACGAAACAGAGATGAAGTCTTTTCGCTTCAGGTCCTCGGCGAACGGATGTTGCGGGTCGTATTGTTTCGGCAGCTTCGCAAGCGAATCGCCTTCCGCCTTGAGCAGCTTCCGAAACTCTTTTCCCGCCGTCGCGTCGCGCCACGCGTCAGGTTTCGCCGCAATCGCGTCGGTCACTTTCGTTCGCGCGACCGGATCGGGATGATAAAGGCCGACTCCCATAAAACAACTCTCAGGCTCCAGATGCAAATAGATTCCCGGCCCTTCCTTGCCGCCGGTCTGGTGAGAGAAATACGCGGACGCCATCGTCTTGTACGGCTCTTTGTCCTTCGAGAACCGCGTGTCGCGGTAGATGCGGAACATCGAGCCGCCGGTCGGTTTCGGATCGGCGACCAGATAAGGATTGATTTCGAGCAGCCTGGGACGGAACGCGGCGATGAACGCCAGCAGCGGGTCGCGCACGCCGGCGATGTAACGATCCTTGTTCGCGTCGAACCATTCCTTTTTGTTATTTGCTTTCAACTCTCGCAGGAAATCGAAAAGTTGTGGCGTGAATCGAAGCTCTTTGGTCATAGCAAAGTCTCATTTCTTTTTCGCCGTCTTCTTCTCGGCGAGATTGTTGACGATCTTCCACTCCGGCGCCGTCACGGGTTGGACCGACAGCCGCGAGCCTCGGCGCAACAGTTCCATCTTTTCAAGCCCTTTTACATCGCGCAAGTCTTCGAGCGTCAGCGGCTCGTCGAACTTTTTCACGAGTTTGATGTCAACCATCTCCCAGATCGGATTCGCCGGAGTGGCTTTCGGATCGTAATGTTTATCCTTTGGATCGAGCGCGGTGTGATCGGGATAGGCTTTTTTCACTACTTCCGCAATGCCGACGATGCACGCGGGATCGACGCTGCTGTGGTAGAAGAAAACCTGGTCGCCGATCTCCATCGAGCGCATGAAATTTCGCGCCTGATAGTTGCGCACGCCGTCCCAGTAAGTAGTCTTTTTTGGCGCTTTCGCCAAATCGTCAATCGAGAAAGATTCCGGCTCCGATTTCATCAACCAGTATTTCATTGTGATCCTCTGGGAATGAGTTTGTAGTCCCGCCTTCAGGCGGAAGCATGCGGTGACGAAACATTCCGCCTGAAGGCGGGACTACAAACTCGACGGTGACGAAACATTCCGCCTGCGGGCGGGACTCCAATGCGTGTTCATCCTGCCCCAGCGCCGCTGGCTATCAGGTTGAATTTTGCTCAAACGTTCGACGATCTCTTTCCCGTCGGTTGGATTCAAAAACTCTTCATTTCCGGTCTCCTCTATCGGCGATTTCAACCCACTTCGCGCTTCTGCCGCTTTCAAAGACAGCCTCGATCACCTTCATATTAGCCACGGCGTCTTCGAGCGGCGTCGGAACCGGCGTGTCGTTGATGACGGCCAGCGAGAACAGATCGCCCTGAATCGTATATTGATCGCAAACGTCGAATGTTATCTCTTCGATTCCCTCCGGCGTCTCATGCCATATCTTGCATGGGCGATCCGGCGGCGCGTTAAAGGGAATTTCAATCTCGACGCGGCCCGTGTCGCCAAGGATGTTGACACGTTGATAAGACGCGAGCTGCGTCGAGCACGTGAAGGTCGCCGTCCCGCGCCCGAAATCGAGGATGCCCGACGCGATGCGATCAGTCTTGAAGTTCGGATCGTACTCAAGGACACCTAACACGCGTTTCGGCTCCTCGCCAAAAATAAACCGCGAGAGCGAGATATTGTAACAACCAATGTCCATCAGCCCGCCGCCGCCGATCTCCGGTTTGTTGCGGATGTTGTCCGGGTCGTTGTTGAAGTACGAAAAGAACGACTGGATCGTCCGCAGCTCGCCGACCTTGCCCTCATCCACCAACTGCTTCGCGCGTCCCCATTGCGGGTGATGGCGATACATAAAAGCCTCCATCACTTTCTGCCTGGGATGTCTCCTCGACGCATCGAGCAGGCTCCGGGCGTCAGCCACGTTGAGTCCGATCGGCTTTTCGCACAACACGTGTTTGCCGGCTTCGAGCGCTTTGATCGACCAGGGCACGTGCAGGTGGTTCGCCATCGGGTTATAGATCACTTCGATTTCGGGATCGGCCAACAATTCTTCGTACGAGCCGTAAGCTTTCGGGATGCCGAATCTGCCGGCGGCTTCGTACGCTCTCGCCTGATCGCGCGACGCCAGCGCGGCGACTTCGACGTGATCGCATTTCAGTAACGCGGGGATGATCTTCGTTTGCGCGAACTTCGACGTGCTCAAAATCCCCCATCTGACTTTGCTCATCCGGTTTTACCTTTCATTTGTGAGGAACGGAGAGACAGAGGGACGGAGAGATAGAGAGACAGAGGGACAGGGCGTCACTTGGTCTCTCTGTCTCTCCATCTCTCTGTCTCTCCGTCCCTCTGTCCCTCTGTCCCTCTGTCCCTCCATCTCTCTGTCCCGCTGTCCCTCCGTCCCTCCGTCTTTTCCGTACTCTCTCTTCCCATAAACGGTTTCCAGCCCTCTCTCCAATCGTAATATTCCGACCCGGCGAAATTCTTCTTGTAATCGTAAACGGACGCTTCGTGGTAAGCGTAGCCGGGGTAGTAATACTTGCAGCCAAGCTCGCGCGAATACTTCATCGCTTCGAGCATCGTGAAAATGCCGAGGCTGCGTTTCGATTCCGACGGCTCAAACATCGCATAGACCGCTGACGTAGCGCGACCGCCAATATCCAGGAAGCTCACGGCGATCAGCTTGTCGCCATCATACACGCAGATTTCCCGGTTGTGGCATGGCTCAACCGCCGGATACTCGGAAAGAAAGTCGTAGATCGAATCGGGGATATTATCTTTGAACCGCTCGCGGTGGCGATAGAACAGATCCTCTTTGACCGCGTCTATGAACGTTTCGCGTATGACGATGCGGAGACCGGTGTTTCTGGCCGTCACACGTTTCTGACTGCGCGATGAAACGAACCTCGCCAGATCAACGCGCAGCGGCATCACCCTGCGGACGCCGCCCCAGTGATATGAGGACGAGTAGCGAAAGAAGTAATTCCCGAAATGACGCCAGCCGAGCGCCCACAGGAAATCCATCTGTTCCGGGGCCGCCTGCGCGCGCATGAAATACTCGTTGATGAAGATCATTCCTCGATTCGTTTACTTCGCCGCGGAGGCCGCTAAATCGGAAAGATAGACTGCAGCCACGCCGCGCGCGACGGCTGTGGGATTGGCGTTGCCGGAATTGGTCAGAATGATGATGGACAGTTTGTCATCCGGCAGCCGCAAGTAATGCGAGCGGAAACCCGGAAGCGATCCGCCGTGACTGACCTGCCGGTGATCGCCCAGCGGTTCGAGAATCCAGCCGAAGCCGTAAGGATGCGCGGCGCCGCTGTTCAGCTTGACCGGCGTCCACATCTGTTCGCGCGTCGATTGCTTGAGAAATGTGTCGGTGTAAAGCGCCGCGTCCCATTTCGCCAGATCGAGCACGCTGGAAAGAAAAGCGCCGCTCGGGCGCACCGCGATATATTCGACGGCGTTCTGCATCTTGTCGTTTCTCCAGTCGTACCCGCTGGCGCGATTCGGGACAATCGCGCTGAAGCTGGTGGGCCGCGTGGCGGTCATCCCCAGCGGCGCAAAGACGCGCTCGTTCATAAAATCGCCCCACGATTTGCCGGAGAGTCTGGAGATAATCTCGGCCAGCGAATAGTAGCCGACGTTGCAGTATTCGTATTTTTCGCCGGGCGTGAAACGGAGCGGCTCCGGGTAAGCCGTCTTGATCACATCGAAATCCTTCTGATCCTTGAACGGGTCGAAGCCAGGCCCTTCGCGAACGATGCCTGAAGTGTGCGTGAGCATATGCCGGATGGTGACTCCGGCCCACACCTCCGGTGTTCCATCGAGGTATTTGCTGACCTTGTCGTCGGGGCTGATCTTGCCCTCCTGAACGAGCAACATAATTCCCGTGGCGATGAACTGTTTGCTGACCGATGCGATCTTGTAAACAGTCTCAGGCCGCGCCGGGATGTTATGTTCGACGTTGGCCAGACCGTAGCCTTCAGCCTTGATCACCTTGCCTTCTTTAACCACCGCGAGTGAAAGGCCGGGAATGCGCTGCTTCTGCATTTCGGATTTGACGTAATCGTCAACCTTGTCCGCGCGAACAGCAGCCGTTTGCAGCAACAACAGAAGAATAACTAAGAGAGAGAGGCGTTTGCGATGCATGGTTTTCTCCTGGGAAAAAGTTTGTAGTCCTTCGCCGAGGCGGAAGGCTTGGATTGCGAGCCGCTTCCGCCTCGGCGAAGGACTACAAACACTTTTGACTTATCCAACGTCGTCTTTCGGCAATTCGTTCGCGAATTGATCGTCGTCTTTCAGTTCTTTCTTCAGTCGCTGGAGTTCTTTCTTCAACTCTTCGACGACCTTTGAATAAGACGGGTCGCTGTAAACATTGCGCATCTCGCGCGGGTCTTTCCGCAGATCGTACAGCTCCCACTGATCGAGCTTGTTGAAGTAGATCAGCTTGTAGCGGTCGGTGCGGACGCCGTAATGCGCCGCCACGTTGTGATGGCCGGGATGATAGTAGCGGTAATAGATCGACTCGCGCCAATCTTTCGGCGCCTTGCCTTCGAGCAATGACAGAAAGCTGCGGCCCTGCATATCGGCCGGCGTTTTCACTCCCGCCGCGTCGAGCATCGTCGGCGCGAAATCAACGTTGAGGATCATGCCTTTCGATACACCGCCCGGCTTGATCTTCCCGGGCCACCGGATCAGGAATGGCATTCGCAGCGATTCTTCGTACATAAACCGCTTGTCATAAAAGTTGTGCTCGCCAAGGAAGAAGCCCTGATCCGACGTGTAGATGACAATCGTGTTCCCGGCCAAACCGTTTTTGTCCAGCCAATCCAGGAACCGCCCGATGTTGTCGTCCATCGATTGCACACAAGCCAGGTAATCGCGCATGTAGCGCTGATATTTCCACTTCTTCAGCTCCTGACCGCTCAACCCTTCGGGCGGCTTCATCTTCAGATCGTTGTCGTTCAGATCGCGGTCAATACGCATCGTCGCTTGCCGCGCCGCGTCCGAACGCCCGGCGTGATCATCGTTGAACGTGGCTGGTTCGGGCACGACGACGTTCTCAAACTGCTTGCGATGCTTTTCGTCGGGCTGCCAGCTACGGTGCGGCGCCTTGTGGTGATACATCAGGAAGAATGGCTTCTCTTGCGGACGGCGCTTCACGAAATCAATCGCGACGTCGGTGATGATGTCGGTCGTGTAGCCCGTGAGCTTTTTGCGTTCGCCCATCTCGATCATCACCGGATCGAAATACGCGCCCTGCCCCGGCAGGATGTCCCAGTAATCGAACCCCGCGGGTTTGCCGTCGTCAGGCCGATTCGGATTGTTGCCGCCGAGATGCCATTTGCCGACCATCCCGGTGTGATAGCCCGCCTGTTGCAGGTATTTCGGGAGCATCGGCTGTGAGTTATCAATGTGATTGAAAACAGGCACGCCATTGAGGTGCGCGTATTTGCCCGTGAGGATCGCCGCGCGGCTTGGCGTGCAGATCGAATTGGTCACGAAACAGTTTTCAAACTTCATACCCTCTTTCGCCAAACGGTCAATGTTCGGCGTTTTGATCAGGCGGCTGCCGTACGCGCTGATGGCGTGCGCGGCGAGATCGTCCGACATTATGAAGACGATGTTGGGGCGTTTCGCCGACGGTTGAGTTTGAGTGGCGCTGTGCGGCGAAGCCGCCAGCGCCACCAGCGAGAAAAGCATCAGGTAAAAGGCAGATTTATTCATTGCGGGCTTCAACCTACATTCCGCTTTCGTCAGCCGACGGGCCATACAGCGCGGGCACCGGCACGTCGTTCATTCTCAGGTAAACCGTGAGCTGCGCGCGATGATGTACGAGGTGGTTGAAGATCATATCGCGCAAACAGGCGGTCCGGGGTCTCGTGAAGAAAGTCTGGCCGCCTACCAGCACCGACCAGTCCGCCATCATCGCCTCGTCACTAGCTCCGGCCAGAGCCTCGCGGAACTCGGCGAGCCCCTTGTCGAAGATTTCGAGCAATTCCGCCTTCGATGCGGCCGGTTTCTCCTGATATGGCTCGCCGCCCGGCGGCGCGACATCGAACGAATCCGTATTGATCGTGGTCGATCCCCAGCCGACCATATTGGCGATGTGTGTGCCCAGCGCGATCATCGTGAATGACTTGGGATGTGGGCGCCACTCGAATTTATCTTCGGGGATTCGTTCGAGAGTCTTACGTGTACCTGCCATTTCCTGATCCAACTCAGGAAGTAAAGATTGAGCAATAGACATTTCTTCTCCTAGGTAAAACGGGTTGATCTGAACGTTCGGCCTGAAACAATCGCGCTCAGGCAAAACGCGTGTTGTCGCGGCCGTTTCTTTTACGCATCGAGAATGTGCTGAGGTCGGTCTTAATTTCCGTTCGCCTTCACTTCGTCCGCGAACGGCTCTACATCGGGAATGACTTTGACACCGGTCGTGAATTTAAACGGCGCCAACATCAGCCCGCTGGGGAAAGTCAGCTCGACCATATACGCCGTCCAGCCGCGCTTCGGCGGCGCGACCTTGGCGACGTAGACGCCGTCGCCCTGATCCTGCAGCGGCGCGCCGTTCCACCTCAGCCCGATACTGGTCACGCGGAAATCACGCGCGCCGGGATTGGTCGCCTGCCACAGCTTCACTTCCGTGGGCTTCGTCTTCGTCCGCACGCGAATCGTACCGTCCTTCTCGATCTTCCAATCGAACTGCGGCAATTCGGCGCTGGTCAGAATTGCGTTGTAGCAAGCCAGCAGAGTCATCCACGCGTCCGTGCCGCGCAGCGAATGCCCGGTGTTCGGCACGTATCGCAGGTATTTCACGCCGGGCAGGTCGTTATAATAAAACTGCCACGAATCGGGCACGAAGAATTCATCCCCCGTCGCGTTGATGATGAACTTCGGCATCGTGAAACGCTGGCGGTATTCGTAAGGCTCGACGAGCTTCATCAACTCCCGGTAACGCGGCGAATTCTGCTGATTCATAATGCCCATCGCCTCGTAATCTCCAACCGCGGGCGCGTAATAGCCGTAAACCGCGAAATGATGCTGGAACGACGGAATTACGTTGAGCAAATCAATCACCAGAGGAACAATCGCCACCACGCGCTTATCCACCGCCGCCGTCGTCCATGTAGTCCAACCGCGCTTCGAGCCTCCGGCCACTACGAAGCCGTCGATCTTCGTGTTCCCGCCTTCCTCGCCGCCGCAGAAAGAGATCACCGTGTCCATCGCGCGCACCGCCGCCTTGGTCATCGGCAACCGCGCCGGCCACATCTCGTCGCCGGTCTTCAGGAACTTGTCCCAGGTGTAAGCAATGAACTCGTCCTCCACGCGCGGCTTCTTGTCGTCGCTGAACGTGAGCGGTTGGTTGGGAATCATCTGTAGCTCAGTCACAACCGATTTCGTCACTGTCGCCATCTGGATGATCGGCTGATTGGCGTCCTTCGGCGCGGAGCTGTTGTTGTTGCCGCCCGAGATGTAGAGCAGCGACTTGCTGCTCTTCACTTCATCCGGTTTGACCATGATCATCCAATGCCACCAAACGTTGCGGTCAACCTCGTTAGTTGATCGCCAGGTCTGCGAAGTCATCTTGAGAATATAGGTCGTGTAGCCTTTGCCCTGAACTTTGCTGACCAGCTCGTACTTATAGCTGGAATCGGGCGCTTCGACGTATTTGTCGAGCGCAGTCTTGGCGCTCGCGGGCGCAGGCGCCTGCGCGAGAGCAGTGAAGGCCGCGAGTGTGAGCAGTAGAAGTGTGGTGTTGAACAGTCTGAACCTATTCTTCCATGAGTTTTGGCGCATTGATTCTCTCCGTGGTTTTAGAATTAAGCGGCGGCGAATTCAGTGTACGGACGCAGCTTGGCCGGGTGAAATCCCAGCACAATGTCTTCGCGTGGCACGCCTGCCGCCAACAACGCCTCGGCTACCGGACGATTTGTGCCGTCGTATTGAATCCAGACCTTGCCGTCTATGATATCGAGGTGAATGACCGAACCGTAGACACGATGTACGCCTTCAAATCCGACGTGCATCACTTTGTAGTGATCTCGTTCGGAGTCAATGATGACTTCGGTCTCAATTTCAGCCTTCCCGGGGGTAATGCTGGCGTAATCAAAGATAATTTGCCGAACTATTTCACGATATCTGGTGAGCTTATCCATTGCGCGATTCCTCCTTTCTCTTCGTCAAAAACAATCAATAACAGCCGTTGGCCGCGAATTATCAAGCGTCCGAACTTGTCGTCAAAGACTTGCTCAAATGCGCGCTCTGGGACTGCCAAAAAGAGCGTTCGGTCAGGCTCTATCTCCTGCAGGACGACACGGTAGATATTATATTGCCCAACCGCATCTTCCAGATCGTCTATCCCAGATTGCCCCAGGAAACTTTTGATCTCAACTGCAATCTTCTCGCCTTGCTTTTCCGCCGCAATGGTCGTGCGTTCCGCGCCGAGGTCCACGTACAACTTGCGGTCGCCGTAGCGCAGCCGATACGGATCATCCGTAATCGTCCACCCATCAGCGATCAAGGCTTCAACAACGATGTCGTGGTAAAGGTCTTTGGCTGGCATGCTGTTCACCTCTTTATCAACGGATTGAATTCATTACCAGTATCACTTCCATCACTTGATCCCTCCTTGCCTGGAAGAAGAAATTTTCTTGAATCACACAGGTGGGCAAGCGTTGCCAACGATTGCGGTATTAAGCCCCTCTCCTATCGTTCACGCAAACACCTTCAGAATCGGATCACCTCCAAAATTGGTCAACCGCTGATCACGCCCGCCATAGTAGTAAGTCAGCTTCCGATGATCCAATCCCATCGCCTGCAAAATCGTCGCGTGCACGTCGTGAACCGAATACGGCTCGACTTCCGCCTTGTAGCCGTATTCGTCGGTCGCGCCGATCACCTGACCGCCTTTGGCTCCGCCGCCGGTCAACCACATCGTGAAGCCGTGCGGGTTGTGGTCGCGCCCGATTCCGGATTGCGAGATCGGCATGCGGCCGAATTCCGCTCCCCATACGACCAGGGTCGAATCGAGCAGCCCGCGCGATTTCAAATCCTGGATCAACCCGGCCATCGGTTTGTCGGTCTCGGCGCAATGCAGGCTGTGGTTTTCGTGCAGGCCGTAATGCGCGTCCCAAGACTCCTGCTGGTGGCCGCCGCCGCTGTAAAGCTGAATGAAGCGCACGCCGCGTTCGACCAGTCTTCGCGCAACCAGGCACTGGCGGCCGAAATAATCCGTGGTCTTTTCGCCGATGCCGTAAAGCTTCTTCGTGACTTCGGATTCTTTCGAGATGTCCACGGCTTCGGGCGCGTGGGTCTGCATTTGAAAGGCGAGTTCGTAAGACGCGATGCGCGCGTCGAGATCGCTGTTGCCCGCGCGGCGCTCCTGGTGCTCCTGATTCATCTTCTGAATGAAATCGACTTCGGCGCGCTGCAAATGCGGGTCAACCCACTTCGGCGGGTTCAGATCGACGATCGGCACATTGCCCGAACGGAATGGAGTGCCTTGAAACGCGGCCGGCATGAACCCCGAAGCCCAGTTGGGCGCGCCGCCGATCGGGCCTCCGCGCCAATCGTACATCACGATGTAGGCCGGCAGATTTTCGTTTTCGCTGCCCAGACCGTAAGTCACCCATGAACCGAGCGAAGGATTGCCCGGTCGTATGTTGCCGCTGTTCATCTGGAAGATTGCGGGCGAATGGTTGTTGCTGGTGGTGTATACCGAACGCATCATGCATAGGTCGTCCACTCTTTGCGCCAGATGCGGGTAGAGTTCGGAGACCTCAGTCCCGCATTGCCCGTGCTTTTTGAACTTGTACGGCGAGGCCATCAGGTTGCCGGGGTTGCCGAAGAAGACATCGACTTTCCCTTTGTTCATGGGCTTGCCGTGATGACGCGCCAGATCGGGCTTGGGATCGAATGTGTCCACGTGGCTGACGCCGCCGTACATAAACAGGAAGATCACCGACTTCGCTTTGGCCGGGAACATGGAAGATTTGGCCACGAGCGGATTGGCGCGCTTCCGCTGCGGCTCGGCGGCGAGCAGATTGTCTTGATCGAGCAGCGCCGCGAGCGCGAGGCCGGAAAATCCCGCGCCCGCGCGAAAGACCAGCTCGCGGCGTGTCATTTGTTGAGATTGAGTCGAAATCGGAAGATCGCTTTTGTTTTTCATAGTCTCTCCTCTCGCGTCGATTGCGGCGTCAAATCGTTCGCAACTTTCAGTGAGTGGCAAACAATCGCTCAATCGGTTTCCCAGCCGATGGATTGTTCTCAGCGTAATCCAGTTTGAGAAAACGGCACAGCGTCGCGGCGACCTGATTTTGATAGATGGTCTCCGCGCTCTTCCATTCTCCGCGCAACGGGTTGTCGGGGCTGATGAACGCCATCCAGATGTACTGGGCTTCTGGCACTTTCTCTCCGTGATCCGTCCAATCCTGCGGCGTGGCCCCACGCCCGTGATCCACGGTGATGATGATCGAAGTCTTCCCCTTGTACCGCCCGTTCGATTGCAGGTAATCCCACAGTTCGCGCAGGTAGCCGTCGGTACGCGCCAAAGCCTCAATGGTTTTGTCATAGTTCCCACCGTGCGCCCAATCGTCGGTCTCGCCCAGCGAGAGATAAAACACGCGCGGCTGGTAGCTTTTCAAATGCGCCATCGCGAAGCGGAAGGTGTAATAGTCGTGGCGGACGCTGTCCCAGGGCGTCGGCGCTTCGCTCTGCACCCGGCCGAGCAGTTTGATCTCGGGGTCGGGATGATCGTATGGCTCATACCCGGCGTTCAACGTGATGCTTCCGGCTTCGCGCTCGGCGATCCAGTCAATCGTATCCCACGAAGCAAAGGCCGCCACCTGCTTGGCGTCGAGCTTCAATTTTCGCTTCAGAAATTCAAGCACGGAGCTGTAGGGGTTGCGCTTCTTGTCGTTGCTGTTGATCACGTCGTCGTGCGCCTGGCCCGTGAGGATCTCGGAATAGCCGGGATAGGAGAACCACATTTTGTTGGTGGTCATCACCGCGCTGCCCAGGCTCCGGTTGCCGGCGATCGAGCCATGCTGTTTCATCAGCGTTCCCCAGAAGAAAGGCATCAGCTTCTCACGCCGTCCCTCCGGCGTCTCGGCGTAATACTTCTTATAAAGAGCCGTGTCTTCGACGCGCCCTTTCTTAGTCTTGGACTTCAGCACTTCCAGATCGAGGCCGCCGAACACTTCCTGCGTCCGCGCTCCGTCCAGCGTGATAAGAATGACATTTTCGGTTTTGCCCTGGCCGACGGCGACGACCGTCAGTGTGAATAACAATAATAGTGAAGATATGGATTTCATCATCGGTTACTCTCAAGTCAAATATTGATGGGATTGCTCTACAGTGTATTACTCGTCGCCTCTCACCAGCGGCATCGGCAAACAATGCGGGCCACCGTTGTTCAACGACAATAATTCGCCGGGAAAGGTCTGTTCCGTCCTTTTCCGTTTGTTCCGTACTCTCTCTTCAGTCCACATAAACGAACTCATTCAGGTTGACCACGGCGTGACAGAAATCGCGCAAAGCCGACGCTTCAGGCTTTTCATCTTTGCGCCGCGCATAGCCTTCCGCCTGCGATGTCAAAAACGACAGCGACCATTCGATCTCTTTCGCGCTCGGCGGGCGATTCAAGGCGATTTCGAACGCCCGGACGACCTGAGCGCGTTTGTCTTCGCCCGCTTCTTTCGCTACCCGCTCGGCGAAATAGCCGGCTTGCTGCAAAACAAAGTCGTTGTTCATCAAGGCCAACGCCTGCGGCGAAACGGTTGAGACGGCGCGAGACGGCCCCGACACGACGGTCGCCGGGCAATCGAAGACTTCGATCAGCGGCAGAATGACCGAGCGTTTGACGAAGATGTAGACGCTGCGCCGCCAGGTGGAGTGATCGTCTTTCGCATCCAGCGGCCAGCGCGGGCGCGAGCCGGTGTTGACCACGTCGGGATCGATGCGCGGATAGACGCCGGGGCCGAACATCTCGCGGTTCAACTTTCCGCTGACGGCGAGGATGCTGTCGCGCAACGGTTCGGCCTCCAGTCGGCGCGGATTCATCCGCCACAGCAGGCGGTTTTCAGGATCTTTGGCCGCGGCCTGCTCGTTGAACCGGCTCGACTGGCGGTAGGTGTTCGAGAGCAGAATCAGACGATGCATGGCCTTCCAACTCCAGCCTTTTGATTGCGGATTGCGGATTGCGGATTGCGGATTATTTCCCCCTCTCCTTGTCTCCCACTCTCCCGCTCTCCCGCTCTCCCGCTCTCTTCGTGTCGGCTGCATAAATTCCACTGCGAGCCAGTCGAGCAGTTCCGGATGGCTCGGGGCTGCGCCAGTCACGCCGAAATCGCTGGGCGTCTTCACGAGACCTTTTCCGAAATGGTATTGCCAGATGCGGTTGACGGCGACGCGCGCGGTCAACGGGTTGTCGGCGCTCGCGATCCACTCGGCCAATTGGCGGCGGCGGTTTTTCAGATCGAGGCTCGCATCGCCCGTCAGAACCTGCGGCAATCCCGGCTGAACCTCTTCGCCCTTGTTCCGCCAATCGCCGCGTTTGAGCAGATAGGCTTTGTCCGGATCGTTCTTGTCCGTGACGCCCATCGCCGCGGGCAGCAGTTTCGGGCGCGTCTTGTTGATCTCGTCCATCTGCTTTTGAACTTCCTTGCGCGCCGTTAGATCTTCCGGCGAAAGCAAGGCTTCGATCTCTTCGGGCTGAAGATTGACGTCCCTGGCGAAGCGTTTCGCCGTCTCTTCCCGGAACTGATCTTTCGTCTTGTCGCCGAACCCGTTCGACATCTCGGCCAGCCGCACGTGGAATTCGGTCTTCTCATCGAGCAGTCTCTGCCGCACGGGTTTTTCGATTGCGCCGATTTTCTGCCTGAACGGCCTGACCAGTTCGTCAATCTCCTTGTTGCGGGCTTTGTGCGCCGCCTCTTCCGAATTGCCGGCTATCACGGCTTCGGTCTTCTGGAACGGGAAGAAGATGGCCTGCATCCGGTAATAATCGCGCTGCGGGATCGGGTCGTATTTGTGATCGTGACAGCGCGCGCAGCCGACCGTCATGCCGAGGAAGACTGACGACGTGGTCGTGACCATATCGTCGAGTTCGTCCATCCGCGTCTCTTCGTTGTTCGCGTTATCAACCGTCGGGCCGCTGCGGACGAATCCCGTCGGGATCAGGGCTTCGGGACGGGTCTTCACGTCAACTCCGTCGAGCTGATCAGCGGCGAGCTGTTCAATAATGAAGCGGTTGTAGGGCTTGTCTTCGTTAAACGATTTGATCACATAATCGCGGTAGCGCCATGCGTGCGGGCGGTCATAATCGAACTCGTATCCGCCGCTGTCGGCGTATCGAGCCAGATCGAGCCAATGCCGGCCCCAACGTTCGCCGTAATGCTGGCTGGCAAGCAAACGGTCAACTATCTTTGCGTACGCCGCTTCGGCCGCTTCGGGAGGATTCTTCAAAAACTCCGCCATCTCCTCGGGCGAAGGCGGCATCCCTATCAGGTCGAAATAGACTCTTCGCAACAGTTCGCGCGGGGCGGCGGGCGCGCTCGGCTTCAGCCCGTTCCCTTCCAGTTTGGCCAAAACGAACGCGTCAATCTCATTCCGCGCCCAGCGGCGGCTTTTCGCCGTGGGCGGGACGGGACGAACAGGCTTCTTGAATGACCAGAACAGGCGGTCTTTTTCGGTAATCGAGTATCCGGGCTGACGAGTCGGGATCGTTTCCGCCGCCACCGTTGTCCTGTTGGGCGAAAGCTCCTTGATCCACCGCTCGATGGCCGCGATGTCGGCCTCGCTGAGTTTGCCCATTCCCATCGGCATCGCGGGCTCTTCCTTGTGCGCGACCAGACGATAGAGCAAGCTCTTCTCCACATCGCCCGGAATCACAACCGCCCCGCGCGCGCCGCCTTTCAGCGCAGTCTCTTCGCTGCGCAGATCGAGCCCCGAACGCTGCACGCCGGCGCCGTGACACATCACGCAATTCCGCTCGAAGATTGGCGCGACCTTCTCTTTGAAGAAATCGGAAGCCGCCACGCCCGGCCGTTGCGATGTAAACGCCAACGCCGCGGCGACTGCGCAAATCACAAAGATCTTGCAAGCCCTGCCAGCTAAATGTCTCCTCTTCATCTCAATTATTCCTTTTCGGCGAGAGCGAGCGGATACGGAACGACCCAAAATCGGCATGCAATTTCACCGCTTCGGCCCTGCGTATCGTCACGTTCTTGCTCTGTAGTAAGATGTTGCGTGAAATCAGTTATTGTAGCGAGGTTTGTTTATGACCACATCGGTTCAATCAGCTCTTCCTGTCGAGATTGAAACTACGGCGCCTGCGGGCGCCGAACAGCGCCTTCTCCTGCGCGGCGTCAGTTGGGAAACCTACAACCAACTGTCTCGCGCTCTCGGGTCACATCAGCCTTCAGTCTTGCTCACCTACCATCACGGAGCCTTGGAAATTATGGTCGCTTCCTATGAACACGAAAAGTGGAAAGGGATCATCGGCGACGTCGTTAAACTGATTGCCGGCGAAATGGAGATTGATTACGTCAGCTCCGCGCAAACCACCTTTCAGATGGAATACCGGAAAGGCGGTTTTGAAGGCGACGATTCGTTCTACTTCTCTTATCTAGAACAGCTCAGGCAGATGGATGAAATCGATCTGGCCAAAGATCCCGCCCCCGACCTGGTGATCGAGATTGATATTAGTAATCCGTCAATCAACAAGCTTCCACTCTTTGCCGACCTCGGCATTAACGAAGTCTGGCGTTATCACAAAGGCGTCTTGAAAATCTATCACCTCTCCAACGGGGAATTTTTTGAGGCGGAAGGTAGCGCCTTTCTAACTGGTGTGACAGCGCAAGCCGTCACTGAGTTGATCGCCGCCAGCCAATCACTTCCAGCCTATATCTGGCAACGCAAGGTGCGCGAACACGCGCGGCGACTCAAAACCAGTTAGTGGCCGTGTGGATGTGGGTGTTGTTTGTAATGCTGCCGGAGCAAGTCCTTGCCATAGTCGTTTCCATTCGGAGTTCTGACGACTGTGTGGATGTGCTCTCGCTCGACCGCTCGCGGATTGGAAGCGAGATGACGCAGGCCGACCGGCGTCTGGTGATCGAATTCGATCAGGATCACCGGACTTTGTACGCGGTAATAGAAGACGTCCTTCTGTCCCGTCCCGCCGATCCAGGCGAAATGTGTCTTCTCGATGTGCTGTCTGACTTCGCTCATCTTCACCTTCGCATGCCCGTCCCGCATGTTCCTCACGTACTCTCCGATCAAATCCAACAGCTTTTCCTTCTGCTCGGCGGTGAACTCCGACGCGCGAATCCCGGCGTTGTCGAGAACGATATTGTCTTTGTAAGCTTCACTCACGTTGTTGTTGCCGGTTTTGGAGACTTGAAGGATCGCTTTCTTGCGCTGCGCTTCATCGAGCGCGTTGATCAACGCCAGGCCCTTGTTCTGCTCGTCCTGCAGAACGGCCGTGCCTTTGTGCTTGCCGGAGTGGGCGATGACCGGCTCGGAGCCCATGAAGGTCGGCGTCATCACCACCTGATCACCCAGGACGAAGTAGTTGATGATCAGATGATGTCCGTCGAGTTGCCATCCCCACGGCTCCTTGTCCGACGGCGTTCCCATGACCGTAATCCAGTAGAGCCATTCGCCGTATTGCTCGAAATCGTCGTTATTCAACTCGCCCAGGGTGTGGTTCAGCCGCATGATGTCCCGCGACAGTTTCAATCCCTTGGCGCTGAGCGAGGCTCGCAGCAGGCCGAACGTGGCCTCGCGCTGGGCGTCGGTCATCTCCTTGAAGCCCACGCCCTGCCGGATGTAGAAATGCTGGTTCATCCACTTGCGCCATTCCGAGTCGTCCACGGGGAATGTCGTTTTGGCGCGCTGCTCCTTGGTCAACGCGGCGAGAAAGGCGTCGGCGGCCTTGCGGACCGGTTCGGTGGAGACTCCGGTCGAACGAATGGAGAAGAGTCCGGGGACGACATTGCCGTCCGTCGTGACGCCCTTGAACGGCTCGGCCAATCCGCGGTTTTCGGCGTCTTTCGACATGCGCTGGAAGCGCTCCGCGCGATCGCCTTGAGGTTGCTGCGAAAGCGACCTAACGCCATATCCCGCGACGACCATGAGCAGGAGAAAGCAGATCAAAGGAATAAAACGCGACTTCATGAACCGGTTGTGTGGTTTGATTGTGTCCATAATATTTGGTTGATGGAAACTCGTGGTTGGTTTTCTCAAGCTCAAATTTTGCCGCGCCGCCAGATGGAATCCAGACTCCACGCGCCACCTCCGGCGGCGGAGAGGTAAAGAAACACGAAGCAGTAGAACACGGCCAGCTCCCCTCCATTCTGCAACGGCCAGAATCCCTGCGGCGCGTGCGCCATAAAGTAAGCTACCGCCATCATTCCCGAGAGAATGAATGCCACTGGGCGGGTAAACAGCCCGAGCAGAATAAGCAAGCCACCGAAGAACTCCAATACACCGCCTATTCCCACCATCGAGAGCAGCGAAGGAGTGGAGCCTGGCTGGGTGGCCAGGAAGCCGAAGAGCTTCTGCGCGCCGTGCGGCATGAAAAGAAAGCCCGTAATGATACGCAGGACGCTGAGCAGGCGCGGCGCCCATTGCTGACAAAGCGAAGCTAGTTTGGCCATAGGGTCCTCCAAAATTCTTTTCTCAGTTGTTCAGTACGTGACTGTTACGCGCGGTTGAATGCGGTGAGTTTCTTCGATCTCGCCGCGTAACGCAATGGCATGCCCCCGTTTGCAATGGAGACATTAATAGGAGAGCGATGCGGAACTAAAAGTGTCTCCGGCGCCATAAATATTAAATGCGAACCGTGAGCGACTAATGTTGTTTATACGTATGGTGGCGATTTTCTCACTTATCATCGCCATACTCACAAATCCGAATCTGAATTTAGATCGTAGAATCAACAGGCCCACAAATCCAAATCTGAATTTAGATCGTAGAATCAAAACGACTGTATAGTGCCTCGCTCAGATAGAATTGCCCAAAATTGTATATAAATACAGATAGATTGATAGCGATAGCTTGTATTGGTAGCTTGCATCGTTGTTAATCGCCCTCTACCTCACCAATCACAAAGCTCTCCACTTTGTTCCACATTCAAAGCGCCTCAAAACCGGCTGGAGAATGCCTGACGCCGTAGGTGTGCGTTCTGTTCACTCACGGCGAATGGACATCTCTATAGGAAGGAACCTCTTTTAACGGAATGAACCCCTTTATATCTGGGAGAGGGTAAAACTTATGAGAAAACCAAACATGAAAAAATCACTTGCTACACTGACATTCACCGCGCTGACCTTGTCTGCCACAGTGATTCCTGGCCTTATGAGCAGGTATACAGCCAGCGCAGAAAGCAAACTCAACTCATCCTACACGTCCATCTCAACTTCACCGGCTGCGGGCTTTGCCGCGCAAACCACCACTGCGACAGGCACGGGCATCGTTATGCCGAGAACGCCTATTTACGCCCTGAACACTGACAACGCCATTCTTGTCCTTCCGCAGGGCGCGACCAGTTTCACGCGATTGGTCGGCATCCCAAATGGCCAAGTGGATGGCAATGTAATCGGGATTGATTTTCGCCCGTCCACCGGAAACAACAACATCCTTTACGCTTTGACCGATAACGGCAAAATCTACACCATCAACCTGACTGCCACCGGGTTGGGCAATGCCACCCTGGTGAGCGCATTGACGACCCGTTTTCCCTCGGGCTATCAGTCGCTGGCGGATTTCAACCCGGTCGTCGACGCGCTGCGTTTGATCGGAAGCGACACCGCAAATTACGCGGTCGTCAATAATGCCGGCAACCTCAACGCGATGGCGATCCAAACCTCCCTTTCCTACGATCCGAATGACGTCAATAAAGGAGTATCACCGCGCGTCTCCGCTGGCGCGTATAACAACAACTTTATCGGATCGAGGGCCACACTTTTCTATGCGTTTGATTACAACCTCGACACGCTTGTGACGATCCAGCCGGCCACTCCCGGCGGCAGCTCGGCCACGGGCGGAGGCGTGTTGCAGACGATCGGCAATCTCGTCACTCCCACCGGCGTTCGGGTCAACGTCAGCCCGACGGCGGATTGTGACATCCTCACTACCGCCAACGGAACTAATAACCTCGTTGGGGTCAGTGGACGGACGTTTTTCACCGCCGACCTAGCCCAGGTCAATACGGTCGTAGCGGCCGGGACGACGAGAAACGTGGTTGTCCGGGGAATCTCGATGGATACAGGAGGTAATATCATTGACATCGCCGCGGCCTTGACGTCTTACCAGGCCGAAAACGCCACGCAAGGTGGCGGGAACAGGGTCGATACAGATCAAATAGGGTTTAACGGGACCGGCTTTGTGAACTATACCGACAACGCCGCCGGGGGCTTCACTGAATTCGCGGTAAATCAGTCTGGCCAGCAAACGCTCATCTTCCGCTACGCGAATGGCAGCGCGGTCAACCGTACCTGCAACGTAACGCTCAATGGAGCCAGCGTAGGGACAGTGGCCTTCCCGCCGACCGGGTCCTTTACGACCTATAGGACGGTCACGCTGTCCGTGAATCTCGGCACAGGCGCGGGTTTCAAAGCGCTGCGTGTGACATCCACTACCGCCGCCGGCGGGCCCAACCTCGATCAACTGGACCTTCAATAGTTGTCGAGCGGTCAGACCACAAGACTTTAAAGTCATTGGAAAAGGAGTGTTTGAATCGCCGCTCCGGACCAATGAAATACATCCGGCAAACTTTCCAGTTGGTCCGATCTTCGCAAAGATTTTTGCGGGGATGGCTGGCAAACTGGAAAGTTCGCCGGATATTTTTTACGGAAAATTTCCGCCTTACCGCTCAGGCTACCTGCCAAGCGCTTCCGCCACCGCCTGATTGACCGGGCGCCGGAGCACCTCTTCGAGAGCGCCGATCTGTTCGATTCTTCCTTCGCGCATGACCGCCAGCCGATCGCCGACCGCAATGGCGTCGTCGAGGCTGTGCGTGACGTAAATGACGACCAGGTTCGTCTCCCGTTGCAACGCCAGCAAATCCCGATGCAACAGCTTACGAGTTGGGTTATCCAGCGCTGAGAACGGCTCATCAAGTAACAGCGCATGCCCTTCCATCGCCAGCGCGCGCGCAATGGCCACGCGTTGCTGTTGCCCCCCGGACAATTCGTGCGGGTAGCGTTCGGCCAACCGCTCAAGCCCCATTCGCTCCAGCAGCGCCAACGCGCGCTGGCGCTGCTGGGGCTGACGCCACAGGCTGTAGCCCACGTTCTCCAACGCCGTAAGGTGCGGGAAGAGGGCGTAACTCTGGAAGACATAGCCGACGCGGCGTTGGCGCGCCGGCAAGTTGATCGTCGGCTTGCCGCCTGATCCCTGGAAGAAAGTCGCTCCGTCGAGGGTGATCTCGCCGGAGTCAGGCGTCGTGAGTCCCGCAATCGCGTCGAGCGTCTGCGTCTTCCCCGCGCCGGAAGGCCCGAACAACACAAGGATCTCCGCGCCAGCTTCCAGCCGGACGTTCAGGTCAAACGCCGCCAGACGCTTCCGTATGTTTACTATCAATCCGGGCGATTCCGTCATGCAATCATCTGACCCTGGGAGCGCGCGCCATTTGTTTCTACACAAATCTGCAATGCCTTTTCCCTAGCCCAGCGATTCATCGCTGGGTAGGAGATGATTGAAATACCTCAGGGCGGTTCAACGCCCTTCTCCAATGGCTTTAGCCACACATTCCATTTGGCTAAAGCCTAATCGAAGCCCGGTGAACCGGGCTGTGGAAAACCACTCGCGCCAACCCCAGCGATGAATCGCTGGGCTAGGGAAAAGGCCAACTTACCGACTTGTGTAGAAACCAATGGCGCGCGCTCCCAGGGCGCCATCTTCAATTTCCGGCGAGCCTTGCGGTACGCCATCTCTCTGTGTGGGCGCCGCGCGCGCTCCCAGGGCGCCATCTTCAATTTCCGCGGGGTTGTTGGCGCCGCGGCCGATCGAGCCGCCGCGCCCACCACAGACCGGCGAACGCGAGGCTTGTCATCACCAGCACCATCATGTTCGCCTGCTCGTAGCGGCGCGCCTGCACCGCGTCGTAGATCGCGAGCGGCAGCGTCTGTGTCTGGCCGGGAATGTTCCCCGCGACCATCAGCGTCGCCCCGAACTCGCCGAGAGCGCGCGCCGCGCCAAGAATCAGTCCGGCAATAACTCCACGGCGCGCCAGCGGCAGCGTCACACGCCAGAGGACTTCGAGTTCGGATGATCCCAGCGTTCGCGCCGCGTCCTCCAGCCTATTATCAACGCTGGCGATCGCAGCGCGCGCCGATTGCACCATCAACGGCAAACCTACTACCGCCGAGGCGACCGCCGCCGCTGGCCATGTGAATAGCATTCGGATATGGAACCATTCGACGATGGGACTGCCGCTGCCTAGCGCGAGCAGGAGGAAATAACCGAGAACGCTCGGCGGCAACACCAGCGGCAGAAAGATCAACGTCTCGATAACGAGTTGGCCCGGCAATCGGCGCCGCGCCAGCAGTACGGCCAACGCCAGCCCGGCGACGAATAGGCCCGCCGTCGCCACCACCGTCACCTGAAGCGAGAGCGTCAGCGCGTCCCAGTTCATTTCGTGGGAGTCTCCCCTGGCCCTTCTCCCGGAAGAATGAAGCCATATTTGCGCATCACCGGACGCCCCGAGGGAGAGTTGATGAAAGCGGCGAAGCGGCGCGCATCCGCTTCACGACGCGACCCTCTGATGACCGCCAGCGCCTGGTTCAAAGGCTGATGCGCCTCCTGCGGCACGAGCGTCCATCGCCCACTGCTCCCGACGCTAATTGATAACGCGACGATGGCGGCGTCCACATTGCCCGTCTCGGCGTACTGCAACGTCTGCACGATATTCTCGCCGAAGACGAGCTTTGGCTGCGCCGCCTGCCAGACGCCGCCATGTTGCAACGCTTCGCGCGCCGCGGCGCCATAGGGCGCGTGCTCCGGGTTTGCGATAGCGACTCTGCGCACGTCGGCGTGAGCGAGGTCTTCGATACTTTCAAGCCGCAATGCGCTGTCGGAGCGCGTCCAGATCGTGATGCGTCCCTGCGCGTAGAGGGCTTTTGTGTCCGGCAGGATCAAATTTTTCCTTTCCAACTCCTCGATGAAACGTACGTTGGCGGCGGCGAAGAGATCGACCGGCGCGCCGTTCTCGATTTGCTGCGTCAGTTGCCCCGTCGAGCCGAAGTTGAATGTCGCCTTGACGCCGGTCTCCCGCTCGAAGAGCTTGCCCAGCTCTTCGAAGGCCGGCGTAAGATCAGCCGCCGCAGATACCGTGAGTGTCGCCGAAGTGTCCGATCCGGCGCCGTTGCGGCCTGCGCAGGAAGTCAGCAGCGCCGCGCCCACAATGAGTATCAGCCAGGGAAGAGAGAGTACGGAACAAACGGAAAAAGACGGAACAAACGGAAAGTGTTGGGTGTTCTTTCCCTCTTCTTTTTTCCGTTTGTTCCGTCTTTTTCCGTTTGTTCCGTACTCTCTCTTCATGCTTTCTCTCATGGAAGCTTCCAGAGGTGACAAGATCATTTCTAAAAACGCTCATCAGGATGAGCGTTTGATGTTTAGTCCAATCACCTGACGCACCCAACGCGAGCGCCGCTTCTCATCAGGCACGATGATCCGCAACGGCCCTTCCTTTTGCAATACCTCGCTGAGCGGCGCGCCAGTCGTGACGGTGTAAAGCCCAGATGGAACTCTTCATTCATCCGGTAATCCATAGACTATCCTCTGATGACCATTACTTCCGTGGCTTTGACGAGCGCGTAAACAGAGACGCCCTTCTTCAACCCCAGATCGCGCGCGGCGTCGCTGGTGATGATCGAGGTGATGATCTGGCCGCCGACATCAATGCTGACCTGCGCGAGCAGCCCGTCGTAGCGAACTTCGGTGATCTTGCCGAAGAGCTTGTTGCGCCCGCTGATGGCGTCCAGACCGACCGGCTTCTTTTGCCTTGCCGCCCTGCGTTCTGACACGCGGGTCAGACGATCAACCTCGCTCTGTGGGATGCGGTGATGCCCGCCGGCGGTCTTCACCGATTTGATCTTCCCGCTGTAAATCCACTGCTTGAGTGTGGGATAGCTGACGCCCACCAACCGCGCGGCGTCGTGCAATCTGAGTAGCTCCATAAGACTCACCTCCTATACCGTTATCTATGATTCTTCGCAACAGTGTAAAGGGAATGATATACGGTTCAATATGATTTGGCCTAGGATTTGTCGCCCGTCCGGTGATGGCTTAGAGTGTGAAAGGTGAAGCTCCACCTGACACAGAACCAAAGAGTCCGTCGAACGGCTCGGCCTCGCGGTAGGAAAAGAGGTCTACGCCGTCGTCAAGGCGAGCGACGTAATGATCGCCACTAGCTGACTTCAAATAGTTTTCTTTCGGCGGCGCGGCGGATTTTCAATCCGGCAGCCGACGCCTGGCGCGCAGGCGCCACCGGCCGTATCGGAAGATGAGCCCTGCCAATGTCAGCGCCACGCCGAACAGCCAGGCGGCGCGACCCAATGTGGGTCTAGTCCTGTGTACAGCTCGCATCGAATTCCCTCTTGATTTCTTCAGATGGCAATGCGTGAAGCGGCTAGCGCCGCCGGCGTATCACGCGGGTAAAAATTTGCGCTCTTTTTCTCTCCTCCGCTCGTCGCGCCTTCGGAGAGAATCTCTCCGTTTGCGCCGCAACCTCTCGACGAATTCATCCCGGAGAGACTGGAAACGCTTCCGCCTCTGGCCTCTCCGGGTTCCGCGCAGTGGCTAGCAACTCGGCGGGAAGATTGGGATCGTTAAGACCGCTGTGGTCGTCAGCGTCAACTTATGCAGGTTGTGTCCCTGGTTGAACGCCCCAGCCACGGCTGCCGCGTTCGGGTTGAAGTTGATCGCGGCCCCGAGCAGCGCCTCATCGCCCTGCGACCACAACTTCATCCACCCGCTGCGATCCGCTGGGATCACCGTCTCAATCCGTGGCGTCGTTCGCGGGAAGCTGTTCGTCAGCGAGTTGCGGAACTGGCAAGTACTCGGCGTGAACGTGAAACTGAAGCCCTGCTCGGTGTCGTTGTAGAGCACACCGAAGATCGGGCCGAGCCTCGCCGCCCCCGTCGCCAGATTGCCTCCGAAGCGATTGATCACCAGCAACGTGTCGTTGCCGCCGACTCTGGACGGAATGTTGTCCAGGGCCAACACGCGTGGCGCGCGGTTGTAGCTGATCCCGTCGAAGTTAAGCTGAGCCGTGACCGAGTTCTCGTTGCAGAGCGGCAGTCCTCCGGCCAGCGCCGAAAACGCTTCGGCGCCCAGATTGGCCGCGTGCCCCGTCGAGAGCTTCACGTACTCGTCGCCGATCAGGTAGTTGAAATTGGTCGGGCAACCCTGTGAGTCAATCGCCACCGCCACGATGTATCCGTTCGTGCCCGGATCGAGATCCGAGGCTCGAAAACTGGCCGTCTGGTTCGGCGTCAGGCAAAGGACGCTGTCGGCCACCGAACATGTCGGCCCTTCCACGAAGAACAGGTGCACCCGGACGCTCAACACCGGATGGATGTTGGTGAGATTGATACGCGTGTCCTCCGCGTGAGGGCCGGACGCGCTCGACGTGTAGAAATTGTAGAAGAGCACCGAGCCGGCCTTCTGATCACTCACCTCGGATGACGGCGGGAAGATTGAGCCCGGCCCGACCGCCGGACAATCGGCAGTCAAACAAACCTGTACAGTAAGCGGCGGGCCGCCTCCGAAGCTGACCGTCAGATTGCTGCACAGGATCGTGCCGGGAGTGACTAAACCGCCGACCTGCGCCTGGTAAGTAACCGTCGCCGTCTGACTCGGGGCAAGCGTCGCGGTGTAAAGCACCGTCGAGGCGTTGGGAATCAAGCAACTGCCCACGCTGGCCACGCACGAGCCAGGCAGCGCCAACAAGCCTCCGGGCAGCGCGACCGTGGCTGCGACTCCGACCGGCGCGGCGCCTGTGTTGGTGATGGTGAAAGTCGCGGTGACGAGATTGCCCGGCCCCGTGCAAACCAGCGGATCGTCAATCGAGAAGCTCACCGGGTTGACGGTGATGGTGAAGCCGCACGTGGCGGTGTTGCCCGCGGCGTCAGCGACCGTGCAAGTAACCGTCGTCACGCCGACCGGGAATGACGAGCCGGAGGCCGGCGCGCAAACCGGAGCGCCTATGCCTGGACAATTGTCAGAGACAGTCGGAGGCGGGTAATTAACGACGGCGGAGTCGCCGGTCGTACCGACGGCTAAATTGGCCGGACAGGTGATGACCGGCGGCTCTGTGTCGATGACCGTCACGGTGAACGCGCAGTTTGCGGTCGAACCGGCCGAGGCAAGCCCCACCGCCAGCCCGCGAATCAACACCCCGACGCCGACGGAGCCGACGAGCGTCGCCGCGCCCGTGGCCAGGTCGATTGTGTAGAGGTTGGAGAAGCCGGCAGGGTTCGTATCCGGCGTCAGCGTCGCGAAAGCCGTACCGCCGCATTGCGAGATGTCGAAGCCAACGTTGTCTGTCGTGTTCACGCCGAGCGACCCGACGTCGGTGAGCGTCCCGCTGGCGGGCGGGCTTTGGATCTGGAGCGTGTCCGCGGCCGAATCTATGGCGTAGAGCGTCGTTGTTGTCGCGCCTGGGAAATTGTTGGTGTATGCCGAGCCGATCACGTTCGGGGCGCCAGGGTTGAGCGGCGTCTGAACGGTTACCGCCCCGGTGTCCGGGTTGATGCTCAGGTTGATGTCGGTGTCGCTCACCACGCGCAGCCGGTCAACGGTCGGGTTGAAGTCAAAGCCGAAGGCCGTCCCGCTGACGGTGAATGTGGCGCCTATCTGAGCCGTCATCCCGTCCAGCGGATTGATTCCCAGCAATCGCGCGGTGGTACCGTCAACGCCCAGCCCGTAAAGCAGGCCGTTGGCCGGACGGAAGTCAATGCCGACGACGTTCTCGGTCGCCCCCAGCCCTTGAATCGCCACCGGGGCGGAGATCGTGCCCGGCATGCTGGGATCGAAGGAGATCAGGGTGTTGGCGGTGGTGAGCGCAAAGGCGACGCTGCATCCGCCAGCGAAGCAGTTGACCGTTGTCGTCCCGACCGGGAAGAAACTGTTTGGCGGGGGTACGCAGGTGACCGGCCCGCAGCCGTTGCCGGCAGGGGGCGTGAAGTCAACGTTGGCGCCGCATTGGCCTGGCGTATTGCCTACCATGAAATTCTCCGGGCAGATGATGCCGCTGCACTCCTGCTTATGCGCGCTCAGGTTGACCGGCTCAACAGCGCTTTTCAATCGCGCAACCAACGCCTGGCGCGCGGCCGTGACCTGTTGTATCGGCGCGAAGGCGAAGATCATTCCCGCCAACGCCAGCGCCATGCCCGACAGCCAGAGGGCGCGTCTAAATATCAGGCTACGCCTGTGTGTAGTTCGCATCGGATTTCCTCCTGTAATTCTTCGGTTGAAAACACGTGAAACGGCCAGCGACGCTCGCCGGTCACACGAGTGAATATTTGCTTCGTTTTGTCATCTCCGGCCGCCGTAATATTCAGATGCGGCCGGAACAGACTGGAGGCGGGCAGGGATAGGCCTCGAATTCTTGATTTGATGTTATGGGGGTGTTTATTGTTTTCGCGGCTTCAGACTGAGCTGCGATGAGGAACGCCGACGCAAATGAAGCTTCAAATGCGCGAGCGCTCGCAGCGGTGTACGCGTTAATAAAACGCCGATGACGCCGATACGACGGACCGTCGCGAATAAAACTAAAAAAAATCAGCGTAAATCCGCCGTATCGGCGATCTCTTGACGCCGAAGATCAATATCCAAGTTCCGTACACACTAATGGAAGCCGCTCTAAGCGGAGCTACATCCGTAGGGTTGCTGATCGGCTTATGGATCAACTTGTAGTGACTGGGGGTTGAGTAGCTTCGCGAGCAATTACCACGTTAGCTTTCGCAGTAATTTTCTGTTAGCAGGATTATCGGGATGGTTTGCGGTTGTGGGAGGACGCAACCTACTAACGGCGCGCATAATGCCACGAGCTATGGAACGCGTCAACGCATATTTCAGTTTGTAGTTCCGCCTTCAGGCGGTCAGGCTCGATGATCCGGACCAACCGCCTGAAGGCGGAACTACAAACGACCTCCCCATTCACATCTTCATCACTGTCCGCTATCCGCCTTCGCCTCTTCGGCTTTCTTTTTCAAATCACCTTTCAGGTGATCGTCGTACCAACTGATGATCCGCTGGTGATAATCCTTCACCTCTTCAATCGTCGTCGTGGGCATGCCGTGGCCGCCGTTGGTGTAACTGACCCAGGCGACCTCTTTGCCCAGCCGCCGCAGCGCGTAATACATCTCCATCGCCTGTCGCGCGGGCACGTTGTGATCCTGCTCGCCGGTCATCAACAACAACGGCGTCTTGATCCGGTCGGCGAACATAATCGCCGAATGAGCGATGTATTTCTGCGGCTGCTGCCATAACGTGGCGCCGATGCGGTCCTGGCTCTTCTCGGGCGCGTGGATGTTGCGCACGCCCAGGCGCGGGCTGTCGGTGTAGAAGCTGATCATATTCACCTTGCCCGAAATGTTGATCGCGGCTTTGAATCGGTTGGTCTCTCGAAGATGTTCTGCCTGAGCGCGAGCAACGCCAGCCTGCTTCCGTCCGGCGACCATTTCAGCGCGCGGACCTGCCGTTTGTCCTGAAAGAGCGTCTGTGCCTTCGCGGTCTGCGTATCAATGATCCAAACCTCGGTCAGCGCGGGCGCGATGTAGGTCGGGTCGCCGAAGCGATAGTTATCGACGCCTATGCGGTCGCGCAACGAGCCTGCCGTGGCGGCGATCCATCGCCCGTCGTCGCTCAGATCGGCGACGCTGAAATTCTTCACGTCAAGCAGGTCATCCACAGTAAAAGCGGACGGCTGGTTCTGCGCGTTCGAGGCGGAGATCGGAAAAACGATCAGAGCCAGGGTCAAAGTGAACGCGGCGATGAAGAGACGGCGGCCAATCGGGTGACGCATGACGGTTCTCCTTGTTGTAGATGAAGGGTTGAAACGAATGCTGGCGCGGGTAAGCTATTCGCGTTTTGGCGGGAGGTCAATTCTTTATGGATTCGGAAGACGCCTTTCGCCACGCCTGCGCGCTGGAAGCGATGCGGACACAGGCGCCACGCCCTCTGAAGTATACGCACTCTTCAAGTAAGTTATTTGCATTTGAATCCGAAGTGCCGGATCGCTATAAGACTGCTCCCGCATCTTATGCATCTGATGGCCTTGATATTCCGTCGGCTCTACTTGCTCTACCATCTCTATATGAGTTCGACACTGTGGGCATCTCTCTCGTTCTTCCACTCTCGCCGAGGTGACAATGCGAGTGTCACAATGTGGACATCGCATTGTGCAGTCGGGCCGTAGGCGAGCTTTAACCACGCCTCTTGCATCAGCATCGCGTTCTAGGGTGGCGAGCCTTCTGTATTCCGCTAGCGCGGCTTGTAAAGGCTTAAGTTCAAGGCACAACCAGTCGTTCAGCATCAGTATAAGTTGAGCTAATAAAAGATGCGCACATTAAGCTCCTGGCGTTCTGGGGCGGGTTGCATTTGGATGTACGGCGAACTGTTAGTTCGTCGTTAGTCAGCCGCATTCTGCGCCGGAGCTTTCAGCCGCGCGAGCAGAGCGTCTAGGCGGGACGATTGAGCTAGAAATTCGTCAATCTCTCTTTCGAGCTGCCGCAATAATTCTTGCTGATATGGCGTGAGCATCGTCGGCTCTGGTGAGGTATCGGGCTTCTGACTCAGTGAGTCTTTCAAAGCTATAGCCGAAGGCAGCATTCCACCATTGTTCGAGTCCTGTTCCATGTTTACCTCTCCAATGCCAGTAAGGTCTCTGGCGACAATCTCAGTTTCGCCGAATACGCTTTCCCGGTCAAAGCCGTTGCGCCGAGCGCCTTTGCGCCCCGGCTCTCGACATAACCTTTCAGATTGGCTAGCGTCCCGCCCTGCCCGATGAAATCGTCAACCAGAAAATATTCCTGCTCTTCCACCTCACCACCGAACAAAGCCGGTAACGCCAGCCGATGATAGCCGTCCGCCCCCGTGTGGCTTACGCGGTTGATCTGGATGATGCCGTTGGCGACGGGAAGATCGAGCATTTTCGAGAGCAGTCGCGCAAAGACTCTTGGGATAGCATTCGCGCCCTCTGTTTCGAGGGCGTGAACAGCCAGCAGATGAGGTCTTCTTTCACCAACGAGCGCGCTTATCTTATCAAGCGCCCCAATTGTCGCCGTCTCCAGCGCCAGCGATTGAGCGGCGTTTGCGTCGCCCGTTTTGGCCGCTGTATACAGCGAATGCTTCTTCACTACCGATTCGTCAGAGTGAATCACCACATCTGGGAAATCTCCCCATTCCGTGCGACGCAGGTATGGCAGAATATTTTTAGAGAACTCTGGAACTGGCTCCATGAGACTTCCCTCCTCTTTAGCCTTATTGCGGCATTGGATAAGAGTTCAGCGCGAATTGCAAACAGAACCAGCGCCCACTTGATTGACAGCGCAAGCGATTGCGCCTAATTTGGCCGCGCCGTCGCCGCAATCCGAGCAACCATTCACATCCGGACAGGAGCTGACTATGAAGATCAAACTGTTCTGCGTTTTGCCCGCGCTGATCCTAGGCGCATCGCTCTCCGCTTCGCCACGAACCGTCTCATCGCAAAGCCAGCCTTCGTCGTTCGCCATCACCCGCGCCAACGTGATTGACGGCGTGTCGAACGAGCCGCTGCTCGACGTCACGGTGATCGTGCGCAACGGGAAGATCGAACAGATCGGGAAGATGAATCCGCCCGCCGGCGTCGCGGTGATCGACCTGAAAGGCCGATGGTTATTGCCCGGATTCGTTGACGCGCACGCGCACATAGGCAATCTGGCCGCCGCCCGCGCCGCGCTTCAATCGGGCGCGACGACCGCGCGCGATCTGGGCGTCAACCACTTTTTCGACGTCGGCGTTCGGGAGTTGAATCACGCGGGCGCGAGTGATTTGCCGGACATCGTCGCCGCCGGCTACCACGTGCGCCCGCGCCCCGCCGACGAGCTGTTCGTTGACATTC
>Ga0187894_10001419_pt1 | contig 30758 bp, 30 predicted proteins | sample GBC1701081metaG_FD_136650 | JGI IMG/M metagenome (GOLD analysis project Ga0187894, IMG submission 136650) | White microbial mat communities from a lava cave in the Kipuka Kanohina Cave System on the Island of Hawaii, USA - GBC170108-1 metaG ...
AACGTATGCCAGAAAACCGAACAAAACATCTGTTTTATCGTGAAATATCAGTATTGAGCCGCCACGCCACAGTTTGGCACGGCATTTGAGAAGTGATGCTTCGGAGGGAAAACAATGACAACTGAAACATTAAATTTTCCGGTTTTTCATAGCGAGCAAGGCGTCGATAGCGACTATGTGGTTTTCAAGGCCGAAAGCTCGTCATTAGATATTAGCAAGGTAAAGGACTTTGATCTTGCGCAGAGCGCGTCGAAGGGCGATATGGTCGCCTTCGAGGAACTTTACAAACGCCATCATCGGCGAGTGTATTCGATCTGTTTGCGAATGCTGCAAAATTCCAGCGAGGCCGAAGACCTCACGCAGGACGTTTTCATCCAGCTTTATCGCAAGATCGGTTCGTTCCGCGGCGACTCAGCCTTTACGACGTGGCTGCACCGAATGACTGTCAACCAAGTGCTGATGCACTTTCGCAAACGCACGGTGAAGTTTGAAAAGACCACCGAGGAAGGCGAAACGCCCGATCAGATCGTGTCGGGCACCGCGAACCCGGAAAAGATGCGCATCGTCGATAAGATCGCCATCGACAACGCGATCGCGCAGTTGCCGGCCGGTTACAAGAACGTTTTTCTCTTGCACGACGTCGAGGGCTTCGAGCACGAAGAAGTGGCGCGAATTCTCGGCTGCTCGGTCGGCACGTCGAAGTCGCAGCTTCACAAAGCTCGGCTCAAGCTGCAAAAGCTTTTGAAGAAGAAAGCTAACCCGCGTCTCGTCGGCATCGAGACGTAATTGATAACGAAATAATAGTTTTTTATTTGAGGCTTCTCGGCAACGAGAAGCCTTTTTTATTCTTCGCTGACCTGGATATTTATGTTGCGTCGCGTGAGCTCGACAACAAACTTGTCGGCGTCGATCGCCTTTTCCTGCGGCGTCGCACCACGAGAAATAACATTGCCGCGCGCCATCATTTGAGCAATGATCGAGGCCGGAAAAGCGGTAGTTCGCATCATCGCGCTCATGCCGGTTGCTTCGTCGAGTTTATCGACGATGTCGTAGCGGAGGCGTGAAGATGCGGACGAGGGCGTCCGCGTTCCGACAAAGTCGAGCCGCACGAGAACGTAATCGGGGCCGTCGGCTGGAAGATGTTTTTGAAGAAGCTCGCCGAAAACCTTTCGCGGCTTAACTTTTTGAAAATCGACGACGATCTCTTCGCTAGAACATAGCCCGAGGTCGATCATCGTTTTGAATTTTTCGCAGTGCCCGGCGTAACGAATCGTTTTGTAATCAAGCTCGCGAATGTTGCCATGAAATGTGTCCGGCAGCGTCGATGTGCCGCCGCTGGTTTGAAAGGCTTCGAGCGGCGGAAAGCCGTTGAACGACAACGACTCGATCTCGGTCATCGATTCGACCTTGGCGATCTTGTCATCGCGAATGACGCGTGCGACCTCGATGTATTCGTTGATTAGACCTTCGACCGAAAAGACGAGTTGGTAGTTTAAGGGTGGCTGTGGATCTTGCGGCAGACCGCCGACGCGGATGTGAATTTCGTCAATTTGATCAAACTTTGCCGCGCCGTGCATAGCTAAAATAGAAACCATCCCCGGCGCGAGACCACAATCGGGAATAATGTTTACACCGGCAGCTTTCGCTTCCGCGTCGAGAGCAAGCTGCGAATCAACGACATAATTATTCCCGCCGAGGTCGCAAAAATTCGCTTTAGTCTCGATCGCGGCACGCGACAAAGCTTCGTTATACCAATAATTTACGCACGAAATAACCGAATCGTGTCCACGCATCAAAGCAACGACATCATCGTAATTCGACGCGTCGATCTGACGAGCATCGACATCGCCGCCGACAGTTTTTGCTACCGATTCCGCCTTTGCAAGATCAAAATCCGCGACCGTCACACTCACGACATCAGGCGAGTTATGTATCAAATCAAAAACGGCGCCGTGTCCCATACGTCCGGCGCCGAGCACTAAAATCTTCATCTAAAATTTTTGCCTTTTTACTTTTACTTTTTACTTATGCCTTGAGTTACCAATCATCCAATTCTTCTGGCTGCTGTGCCGAGATCGTCTCGCCGGCAAACTCCCACACTTTTTTCTTCCATTCACGCAGATTGTCGAGCAAATGCAAAGCAACTTGAGGATGCGACGCATTGCGTTCTAGACGGATGACCTCGGCGGCGACGGTGACTTCGTCATCTGGGTTCTCGGTGATGGTGAGTCGCACTTTTCCACCGACGAGCGGCAAAGCACGCGGAAGATAGATAAGCGTCCCGTGCGGGCCGACGTTCTCGGTCAAGCCATCTTGCACGACCTCTTTTCCACTCTCGTCTTTCCAACGGACACGCACCGGAAATGAGATCACATGCCGCTCGCCGCCACGTTTTTCACGCATAACTTTAACCTCGTCTAAATAGCCGTAATCGATCTGGAATCGCCCGAATCAGGCCACTAAAGTCTATCAAATCCAAAAAAAATTGCCACACGTAAGCGCCTGAAAACACAGTAAGTTGTCGCGAAATCAACATTTTGTGGTCGCAGAGGCGGTGGACACTATTAGGCCGAAATGTTACTATTTGGTCAAGTTTCGCCCATTGGCGCGGAAAACAGGCAGACAATGAATCTGCCGAAACGGTCTTGCTAAACGTGAATAGCGGCTGACGACACAATCTTCAGACGCTATTTTTGCATTTAAAAGACAAACAAAAATAGGAGAATTCGTAATGAAAAATCTCGTTAGAGGAGGATCGATTGCCGTGGCACTTTGTATGCTCGCAGTATTTATCTACGCGCAGACAGGCCAGCAAAAAGACCTCCCGATAGCGAATGATTCGCAAATAAATTTAGAAGATAATATCGTTGATATAGCTCTATTAGATAATAATTTAGTTTCTTTGGCAGATAACAATGTGGTTCCGCAGGACGATTCGAAGTTGGTAAATAAAACCGCTTCGGTTAAATCGACCGGTGCCGGCGCAAACCGCGGCGCGTTTAGCGCGACCGCATATTGCCTTCGCGGAAAAACCGCTATGGGACACGGCGTTCGTCGTGGACTGATCGCAGCCGACCCGCGTGTTTTGCGGCTCGGTTCGCGCGTTGTGGTTAGCGGCGGTGGCTATTCGGGAACATATCTCGTCTCCGACACCGGCGGCAAGATCAAAGGAAAAAGGATCGACATCTGGATGCCCAGCTGCTCGGAAGCAAAACGCTTTGGCCGCAGAACAGTTCAGATTTTTTCGGCAAATTAAGTCAGAAACGCCTGCGTCAGTGGGCGACCAGTTCGTAAATTCAATAACCGCTTCGAGAAATCGAAGCGGTTTGTTTTTTGCGTAGAGACCAGCCGAGTTTAGTCGCTACCACTCTGTCCCTTGAACGTCGCGTTGGCGATGTCCTTTCGCGACGGAAAGTGAAGCAACGTGGCCGAGAATCCAATGATCATCCATACAAAGAAGTACTGGTAATGTATTGCAAAAGCTAAAAACAGTCCCCAGATCGTAACCGTTTCACTTAGCGCAATACTTGTGATCAAAGCCTGCTGAACGATCTCAAGCTTTTGTTCCTCAACAGATTGTTTCCGAAGTCGTGCTCGATAGTAAAAAGAAAATATCAGAGCATCTACAGATAGAAACGCCACAAAGTATAAAATCCATGCCTGATCCCCGACGCCTAAAATCGGTTGTGAAAAATCAATTGGAAAAACCTCTTCTACGGTGAAATAGGTAAGCGCCAAGAAAAGCACTTGCGAGAAGAGTAAAGCCAGCCAAATAACGACGAATGTCTGAAATGCGTTAGCGGGGTTGAGCTTCTTTTCCATCAATCTGTTGCCTCCAATTCTTCTTCCAGTAACTGTCGTTCGTAAAGGTCGGCGTATTCGCCGTCGAGAGCGATGAGTTCGTCGTGAGTGCCGCGTTCGATGATGCGGCCGTCCGAGAGGACGCAGATCAGGTCGGCGTCGCGGATGGTCGAGACGCGGTGCGAGACGATCAGCGTCGTGCGTCCAGAGCGAACGTCGCGCAGGTTGTGAAGTATCTTGTCCTCGGTGTGTGTATCGACGGCGGAAAGCGAGTCGTCGAGTATCAAAATCCTCGGGTCGCGCATAACGGCGCGTGCGATAGCCGTTCGTTGCTTTTGTCCGCCTGAGAGCGTAATGCCGCGTTCGCCGACGAGTTGTTCGTAACCGTTTGGAAAATCGGCAACGTCGTTTGCAAGACCGGCGATCTCGGCTGCGGACCGGACAGATATTTCACCGTCGAGAGGCTGAGACGCAGAGAGAAGACTTTTATTGTCGCTAGCGCCGCCGTTTGCCCCGGTCACCGCCGTTACCGGTTCTGACTCATTCTCTGCGTCTCCGCGTCTCCGCGGTTTAAAATCTTCTACTCCGAAGGCTATGTTCGCGGCGAGTGTATCGCTAAATAAAAAAGTTTCCTGCGGCACGAAACCGATGGCTTTGCGCAATTGCGCGATCGGGAATTCGCGCAGAGGCCGGTCGTCTATGAGGATGCTGCCGTCTTGCGCGTCGAGCAGTCGCGGTATCAAACTCACGAGCGTCGATTTGCCGCTGCCGGTTTTGCCGACGAACGCAACGGTCTTGCCTTGCTCGATCTTAAGATCGATATTTTTGAGAACGGGTCGCGAGTCAGAACCACCTGCGGTAGCGGGTGGTTGAAGATGGTCATTGGTCTTGCCTGCGGCTCCCCTATTCGACATTAAACCACCCGCTACCGCAGGTGGTTCTGACTGATACGCAAATGTTAGATCGCGAAATTCGATCTTGCCCCTTATCGGCGGTTGTTCGACAACTGTTTCGTCGTCTTTAATCGACGGTTCGGCTTCGAGGATCGCGCTGAAACGTTTCAAACTCGCGGTGCCGCGTTGATAAAGATTTACGACGTAGCCGAGCGCGATCAGATACCAGATCATTCGCTGCAGATAGAGAATAAACGCCGTAAAATCGCCAGCGGTGATCTCGCCGCGAACGGCCATCGGCACTCCGACGGCGACGATGATCACAAATCCGAGGCCGATAAAAAAGAACAGCAGCGGACGCATTGCGGCGGCGTAGCGGACAAGGCGAAGATTTTGCGCCGCGTATTCGCGATTTAAAACTTGGAACTGCTCGATCTCGGATTCTTCCTGAGCGTAGGCGCGCACGACGCGCACCCCGGTAAAATTCTCTTGCGCACGCGCCGAGATGTCGGAGAAGAATTCCTGAATCTTCTCAAATCGCATGTGAATTTGATTGCCCAAAAATTTTACCGTGAGCGAAACCAGCGGCATCGGTATGAGCAGCAGCAGCGTAAGTTTCCACGAGATATTGAGCATTATCGGTAAGCTTATGCACAGCGCAAAGATCGCCTGAAAACTGTAAAGGATCATCGGCCCGACGATCTGACGGATCGCGGCGAGGTCGTTTGTCGCACGCGCCATCAGGTCGCCTACGCGTGTGTTGTGAAAATACTGCAGCGATTGATCGACGAGCGCCGCATAAAAATCGCGCCGCATATCGTACTCGATGTGTCGCGAAGTATTTATCAACAACCTTCGCTGCAAAAACAAAAAGACGCCGCTCATCGCGTTGATGCCGAGTATGACGAGCGGATAGTAAATAATTTTCGCCCAAGTGAATTCGGCAGAAAGATCGTCAACCGCTTGCCCAACCATAAACGGCACGACAAGACCGAACGACATCGACACGGCAATGCACAAGATGCCGACGATGATCGTGCCTTTATACGGTGCAAAATATTTGGCGAATTTCCTTAACTGTTCCACATCGGTCTAAGTCTGGGAAGTCTGGGAAGTCTGGGAAGTCTGGGAAGATGTTCAAGACTTCCCAGACTTTCTCGACTTCCCAGACTTCCTAGACTTTCGTATAAGTTGACAGGCCGGTCGCGATCAGTTTGCCTTCCTCGTTATGAACATCGGCCGAGACGGTGAATATTCGCTTTCCGGCGCGCACGACGCGGGCGGTGCAGGTGAATGTGCCCGTCAAGTGCGGTCGCAGATAATGAATTGTGAGGTCGATCGTTGCGGTCGCTTCGTCGATGGCGAGCCGCGTGCGAACCGCAAATGCCATTGCCGTGTCGATCAGCGTCGCCGTCACGCCGCCGTGCAGCACGCCACTCGGCTGCCGAAGATCGTCGCGCATCTCGATCGAGATCACGGCCTCGTCAGGTTTTAGTTCGACGAGCCGCATACCAATTAATTTTGCAAACGAAAGGTTGTGCAGCTGATTCTCGGCAAAGGCTCGCTGCTCGGAAGTGATCTCTGTTCGTGCTATGTCGTTCATTATTTATTGCTCGCCGGGGCGTTTTGTTTTGCGCGGAACATAGTCGAGCGACGCGACGCTGCTGTAGCCGGATGGCAGATCGAAAACAGAATCGTCCGCTTCGAGTTTCAGATTTCGCACTTCGTAAAAGTATGTGACCGGCGGCTCGTTACCGACGGGTTTGTCCGCGATCTCTTGACGAATCATAATGCCGCTGCGTTCGTCGATCGTGACGGTCACGTCACTTTTTGAATTTTTCAGCATACGCGCTTTGTATTTGATAAGGCCGTCGCCGCGTCCGGCTTCTTCGTACTCGATGTAATTCGCACCGCGAAAAAATCCCCACGTCAGCGAATTAAAATATCCACCATCGAACTCTTGCTCCTGCGCGCTTGGCAGCGTCGAATAAACTTTTTTTGCGTGATCGACAAAATAAACTTTGCCGCCGTTGCGTATCTGCGAGATCCACAGCTCGCCGTCACGCCAAATGTCGAAACGCCAATTCTCGCCGTCTCTCGCGACAAAATACTTCTGCTCAGTCGTGCCGTCGCCGACGACAAAATCGCCCTGGTAAACTTCAGGCTCCTTTGTCGGGAACGGAAACCGCTTGCCGCTTGCCGGTGCAAACGCCTTGTTAGAATTTGTTTGCGAGTCGCCGCCGCAAGCCTGCAACAACAGTGCAAAAACAATTACGACGAGCAGCGATCTGTAACGATTTGACAAAAACATTCGAGGCTTTAAATTTTATCATAACGACCGCGTAGCCTTGAGTTCGACCCTTTGCGTTCTTTGCGTCTTTGCGTGAGAAGATCCTGTTTCACGCAAAGACGCAAAGAACGAAAAGGAAACCAAGACAAAGAGGGACATGAACAAACAACGCAACGATCTCGCACGACTCCAACGCAAGTTCGTCTTCGGCGGCATCGCGCTTGCGCCGGTTGCGCCGCTGCTTTATTTGCAAGGCCGCGTGACGCGTTGGAAGATCGGCGTGCTGCCCGACGCGGCGGGCGAACGACGTGGCCGCCATGGCAATGGCGAGAATGCAAAAAAACTCTTCGTCATCGGCGAATCGACCGTTGCCGGTCTCGGCGCACGCAATCACGAACTCGCGCTCGCCGGTCAATTTGCAAAACAGTTGAGCGAGCAAATAAAACATTCCGTCGAGTGGCAAGTGCTGGGCAAAAACGGCGTGACCGCGCGTCGCACTATCGACGAATTAATTCCGCAGATGCCCGACGAACAGTTTGATTACATTCTGCTCGGGATAGGCGGCAACGACGTGATGCGGCTATCGAGCCCGCGCAAATGGCGCCGCGACATGACCGAGTTGCTCGCTATACTCCGCAGACAAAACCCGCACGCCGTGATCTTTATTTCAAACTGCCCGATGATCGGTTATTCGCCGGCTTTGCCCGAGCCGATCAAGTCGCTTTTGTGGCAGCTCTCTAAAATGCACAACGCGAACATCCGCGAATTCACGGCCGAGATGGAACGCGTTTTTTATTATCCGCAGCCCGCCGATGTGCGGCTCGAAGGCTTTTTCGCCGACGGCATTCATCCGAGCGAACAGGGCTACGCCGACTGGGCCGCCGCGATGATGCGATACTTCACTGAATATCATAAATGGTAAGCACGGATGATTTGCGTGAGTTTGTCGCGGTGAGCCACGAGTGGCTGCTCGTGCGTGAGACCGGTAAAACTTTTCCGCTCCATTCGAGTGAGATCGAGTTTGCCGATGACGATGGCAAGCGGCACTTCGGCTTTATCGACGATAAAGGTTTTCACGCGTGGCGACTTAATGACGCGAGTGTCGTTGGCAACGAGATCGTGATCGATGTCGCCGGTGCGTTTGCCAAAAAACGCGAAACGATGCGGCTCGTGCCGCGCGAATCTGCGACCGTCTTGATCGCCGAGATCGAAGCCGCACGCTTGACGCGCGCAAACGAGATCGCCGCGTTGATAACTGAAAATTACATAGGCTCAAAACTCGGCCGCGTCGCATTAAATGACTATAACGGCCGGCTCGCACAAATTGAATTTGAAAGTGTTGATAAACGACCGATCGCCGCGATCGCCGATGTCACCGCAAAACTCACGCCCGAAATTATTTTCACCGCAGCAATAACGTGGCTCGATAAAATTAGCTTACGAAAGAACAAACCGGTAAACGAAATTTGCCTTATCTGCGAAAAGCGCGCAGCGCGTGCTGCACAAAAACTTCATGCGCTATTAAGCGAGTTTTGGAAACGCCGAATAACGATCATTGAGATAGATCGTAAGACCGATCCGCCGCGACTCGTCGAATTGCCAAAACGAAATTTGCACAATCTGTGGCGCGAAAAACCGCCAAAGCTCATGCTGCCAACATCGATGCAGATGAGCGAGTCGGCACAAAAGATCTCTGAACTTTCACCAGACAACATCGACATTGTCACTTCGCGACACGGAGAAACGCTGCGTTTCAACGGCCTGCCGTTCGCCCGCGTGAGAACTATCGCCGGCGTAGAAAAAGCATGGTTCGGCGTCGGCAGAAACACGCGGATTTTGACCAACGAAACTTGGGACGATCTCGTAGAGTTAGTCGAGAGTCTCGACTTAAACCGTTCACACGACGTGCCGAATAAACGTCACCAACATTTTCGCATCGCACCCGAAGCGTGGCTCGAGTCCATTCTTCGCCGCAACATAAAACTACTCGATGCGAATTTGATCTTGTCGCCGATCTACAATCAGTTTCGCTTTCGTCGTGAAAAGATCGACCTGCTCGCGCTTCGCCGCGACGGACGGCTTGTCATCATCGAACTAAAAACTCAACCCGATCGCGCCGCTGTTTTTCAGGCCGCAGATTACTGGAGAAAAATAGAATTGCAGCGCCGTCGCGGCATCTTATCGCGTGCGAATTTGTTTGACGGACGCGAGATCGCCGACAAACCGGCGCTCGTTTATTTAGTTGCACCGGCGTGGAGCTTTCATCGCGACTTTGAATTCTTTGCCCGCTGTCTTACATCGGAAATCGAGCTATGGCGTTTTGAGCTGCACGAAAGTTGGCGAAAAGAAGTTCGCGTGATCGCACGGCACGATTACGCCGGATTGACGAATTTATAGCCGACACCGCGGACGGTCACGAGGATTTGTGGATCGTTCGGTTTGTCCTCAATTAACTTTCGCAGTCGGACGATGAAGTTGTCGATGGCGCGGGTGTCGGTGTCCTCGGCAAGCTGCCACACGTCCTCGAGAATCTGTTTACGCGAGACGGCGGAACCAGCGTTGTCGATCAGATAGCGGAGCAGATTTGCTTCCATCAAGGTGAGCGGCGTTGTGTCTGTCGCGGTTCGCAGTTCGAGGTTTTGAAAATCGATATCGCGGCCATTTATCGTGACGACATCGGCGGGGCGTGCATTCTCGCCTGTTGCGCCGCCGCGACGACGCGACCATTTTTGACGGCGGAGAAGACCATTGAGACGCGCGAGGAAGATTTCGAGATCGAAGGGCTTTGGCAGATAATCGTCGGCACCGGCCTCAAAGCCCGCGAGCACATCTTCGGGGCGGCCGCGTGCGGTCAGCATGAGCACCGGCGTGTAATCGTTCGCCTCACGCATTGCTCGCGCCACCTCAAAACCGTCGATGCCCGGCAGCATCACATCGAGCACAACCGCGTCGAAGTTTGAGTTACGTAATTCGTCGAGCGCGGCTTCACCGTCCGCCACCGTCCGCGACTCGTAACCCTCGGCTTCGAGATTGAACCGCAGGCCCTCGGCAAGATGTTGTTCGTCTTCGACGATCAAAACTTTCATTTAATAACTGATACGTTAACTGTTCTCAAAAAATCCGGCTATGCCGTTTCGCAGTGCGGTGAGGCTTGCCTCACTGTTCGCGCAACTAGCCCCGAAGCCCGCTTGAGCGGGCGACAGAGATCGGTCGGGCATAGCCCGACCGCACTGCGATGCGGCAAAGCCAGTTTTCAAATTCATGTCTTTGACAACTGAACGATAAAGGTCGCCCCTTGGCCTTCGCCACGGCTCTCGGCCCAAATTTTCCCGCCGTGACGCTCGATGATCGAGGAAACGATCGCGAGGCCGAGGCCCGTGCCTTTCGCGGCGTTTGTCGATTTGTCGGGCACGCGGTAAAAACGTTTGAAGATGCGTTTGAGATCGCCGCGTGAGATTCCCTGTCCGTTGTCTTTGAAATAAATGTCGGCGTGTTTGGCGCCCGAGGCTCGGACTTTGACGCTGATCTTAGCGCCGTCGGGCGAATACTTGACGGCGTTGTCGAGCAGATTCGCAAACGCCGTCTGCAGCTCGCTGCGATCACCGAGAACGGCGATCTTCTCCGCAGGCGTAGTAATTCTGATCGCACCTTTATCGAGCGCGTGACGTGTCAGCACGATGTCGGCAGTTTCGTTGAGAAGCTCGCCGATATTGAGCTCGGCGAGATTCATCAGCCGCCGCTTTTCACGCGTGCGGCTCGCCTGCAAAACTTGCTCGACGGTGCCGAGCAGACGGTCGCTGTCAGAGAGCATCACGTCGTAAAACTCGGCACGTTTTGCCGGCTCGACATCGCGTGACTTTAAAGTTTCGAGATAAAGTTTGATCGAAGCGATCGGTGTTTTTAGTTCGTGCGTGACGGCGTTAAGAAACGCATCGTGCTGTTCATTACGGCGAATCTCACGCACAAGGAAGATCGTATTCAGTATCAACCCCGTGATGATCAATGCGAAAAAGATCACGCCAAACACGAGCAGCGCAACTTCGCGTAAATTAAGCAAGATCCAGCCGACATTCAGCGCAACTGCAAGCGCTGACAACGAAATGCCAAGCACGAGAAAAAAGATCGCTGTCTTTCGCCGCCGCACGTCTCAAAAGTAAAAGGTAAAAAGTAAAAAGGCAACCGCAGGAGCGGAAGGCAAAAGGAAAAAGGCAAAAGGCAAAAGTAAGAGGCGGTCTTATTTTTGCCTTTTGCCTTTTTCCTTTTGCCTTAAGCCGCCGGCTTAGGCCGCTTTTTTGTAAACTTTTGCCTCTTCGGCGTTGAGATCGAGAGCGTAAACGTCGGTGACGAGACCGAGTTTTTCGAGAACCTTGATCTGCACCCAATTGATATCGAATTCGCGCCAAGTGAGGCCGTGCTTTGCCGAACGCGGGTAAGCGTGGTGATTGTTATGCCAGCCTTCGCCAAATGTGACAGCGGCGATGAAGCCGTTATTCCGCGAATCGTCACGCGTGTCGAAGCGTCGCGAACCCCAAAGATGCGTCGCAGAATTTACGAGCCACGTAAAGTGCCAACCAATAACCGTGCGTAAGAAAATTCCCCAGAACATCATCGTCCAGCCGCCGATCGCAAACAACACGCCGCCGACAACGATCGACGTTGCCCAATAATATTTATCGAGGAACAAAAGATACGGGTCGCGGATCAGATCGGGCGAATATTTTTGTATCGCGGTTTGCGACTGCACTTGCGCCGTGCCTTTAAAAATCCAGCCGATGTGCGCCCAGTAAGTTCCGTTTCGCGGGCTGTGCGGATCATTGTCAGTCTCGGTAAACGCATGATGAATGCGGTGCGTCGTCACCCAAGCCACGGGACCCGATTGCACAGCGAGCGTTCCGCACGTCGCGAGAAATCGCATCAACCAACGCGGCGTCTTCATACCCTTATGCGTCATCAGCCGGTGATAGCCGATGCCGATGCCCCAACTGCCCGCGATCCACCACATGAGGAGCGCCGCCGCCAAATTCTGCCAGCTAAAATTAAACAACGCGACAACCGCGAGCATATGAAACAGCGTGACGAAAATTATCGTGTTCCAGTGAATTGTGTTTGTCGGTTTGAATTCGATTACGTTTTGCACAGATTTAATTGCTCCTGTTTAGAAACTATCGCGAGCCGTTATAAGACTAGCAGTTACCGGGACGCGCGATTGTAAGAGTTTTGTAAGACCTGTAAACTCGACATTTATCGCAAGATGGCAAAGAAAAGCGAAACAATCGTCCGGATCGAATACATCGGAGCTCGTCTCGCGCTCGGTCTGCTCCGAGCTCTGCCGCGCAGCGCCGCAATTCGCGTTGCGACGCGGTTCTTACGAAACGTGCCGAAGATTTTGCCAAAGCTGCGCAAAACTGGTCTGAGAAATCTCGAGATCGCTTTTCCACAAAAAAGCGTGGAGGAGCGCGAGTCGATACTTCGCGGCACGTTTGAAAATCTGGGGCGCGTGCTCGGCGACCTCAGCCAGTTTCCAAAATACACACGCGAGCAACTCGCCGAATTGATCGACTTCGAACTCGACGACGAGATGCGTGCTCTATACGATCTCAACAAAAGCGAAAAGCGCGGCGTGCTGCTCGTGACCGGACATCTCGGCAATTGGGAAATGCTGGTGCTTGGCTTCGCTGCGTTGCATGAATCGATCAGTTATCTTGCGCGTCCGCTCGACAACCACAAGATCGACGAGATGCTGAACAGGCGCCGAACCATATTCGGCAACACGCCGATCGACAAAAAAAATTCGGCAATGACCGTCGTAAAAATATTGCGCGAGGGTGGGCTTCTCGGTATTCTCGCCGACGTTAACGCACACCCGAAAGAGGGTGTGTTCGTGCCGTTTTTTGACATTCCGGCGTGCACGACCGCCGGTGCCGCGATGATCGCACTGCGTGCCGACGCTCTCATCTTTCCGGTATTTTGTGTTTGGGATAAAGACGTGCGTCGATACAAATTGGTGCACGGTAAAGTCTTAGAGCCGACAAAAACCGGTGACCGAAAAAACGACGTTGTCGAAACAACCGCCGCCTACACCGCGGAGATCGAGAAGATAATTCGCGCATATCCCGACCAGTGGATGTGGATTCACCGCCGCTGGAAAACGCGACCGCCGGGCGAGGAAGGGCTTTACTGAACAGCGGACTCGCGAAGTTTTTCTTTGCGTTCTTTGCGTCTTTGCGTGGGAAGTCTTTCTCACGCAAAGCCGCAAAGAACGCAAAGGAAACCGAACCGGCGAACCAAGATATTTTGAGATTGATAGCAGGCTGTAATAGACTTTTGAAAAAGTTTTTAAAACATTGGAGGCGGGAAAAGCATGTCAACCGAATCGGTTGCGGAAAGAGTTATCAAGGTCTTTGCGGCGTTTAAGAAAGTGCCGCCCGAGACTATCAAGATGGAGACCACGTTTGAAGAATTGGGATTCGATTCGCTCGACGGACTCAATCTTATCTTCGAGCTTGAAGAGGAGTTTGACATCATGGTGCCTGACGACAAGGTTCAGTCGATGAAGAGCGTCGCCGAAGCCGTCGAGGGCATCGAATGGCTGCTGGCGAACCCTGATGCAACGCCAAAAATTCCACAGCCGCCCGCGGCTTGAGCTCATCGAACATGAAAAGAATAGTCATCACCGGCATCGGCGTTGTTTCTGCGATCGGGAACAACTCGGACGAGTTTTGGTCGTCGTTGAGCGGCGGCATATCAGGCATAAAACCGATCACAAAAGTTCCGACCGACGATCTGCGTTTTAAGAACGCGGGCGAAGTTCGAGGGTTTGACGCCGCAGAACATTTTGACGAGAAGATGTTGACGTGGCTCGACCCGTTTGCGCATTTTGGGATCGTTGCCGCGCGTCAGGCAATTGCGGATTCCGGCCTCGCATTTGACGATGCGATGCGCGAACGCACCGGTGTAACCACCGGCTCGTGTCTCGGTGGCAAAGAGACCGAGGACAAACTTTATTACGAGCATTACGGCGAAAAGAAAACGAGATTTCCGCCGATCGCGATTCCGCGTGCGATGTCGAACGCAGCAGCGAGTCACATCGCGATGGAGTTTGGGTTTACCGGCGCGACGTTTACGACCTCGACTGCGTGTTCGTCGGCAAACCACGCGATCGGACAAGCTCTTTGGCTTATTCGTCAGGGCACGCTCGATGTCGCGATCACGGGCGGCAGCGAGGCGCCGCTCTGTTGGGGCAATCTAAAGGCGTGGGAAACCATGCGAGTCGTATCGCCCGACACTTGTCGTCCGTTTTCAAAAGATCGGTCTGGAATGATCCTCGGCGAGGGCGGTGCGATGTTTGTCATCGAGACGCTCGAGAGCGCACTCGCACGCGGGGCAAAAATTTACGCCGAACTCGCCGGATTCGGAATGTCAGCCGACGCACACCACCTGACGATGCCGCTCGTCGCGGGTGCTGCGAAAGCGATGAAATTGGCGCTCGACGACGGCCGCCTCGCTCCCGAGCAAGTCGGTTATGTAAACGCTCACGGCACGGCGACACAGGCAAACGACGCGATGGAATCCGCCGCAGTTCGCACCGTCTTTGGCGATCACGCAGATCGCGTAGCCATCAGCTCCACAAAATCAATGCACGGCCACACACTCGGCGCCGCAGGTGCGATCGAATCGGCGGCTACCGTGCTCGCACTTCATAATAAACTGCTCCCGCCGACCGCCAACTTCAACGAGCCCGACCCCGAATGCAACGTCGATGTGATCGCCAACGAAGCACGTCCGGCCGAGGTCGAAGCCGCGATTTCCAACTCGTTCGCCTTCGGCGGCCTAAACGCGGTGCTGGCTTTTAAGAGTTGGCAGGACAAGTAAATCGCGCGCTGCGTCGGTCGTGCGAGAAATGTGCTAAAGTTCCCTTGTATGAGTGACTTGGGTCTCATCGAAAGCGTTCTTGCTTCTCATCGAAAAGAATTTTCCGAACGGTTTGGCGTGAAGCGTCTCGCTGTTTTTGGCTCATTCGCGCGTGGTGATCAAAAGCCCGACAGTGATGTTGATATTCTTGTAGAATTTGGATCGCCTGTCGGTATCGAGTTTATAGATCTCGGCAACTATCTCGAACACCTTTTAGGACTCCGCGTTGACCTTGTATCCCGCAATGGCATTAAGCCGAAATACTTCCATAAAATTAGCCGCGACCTGCGATATGTCTAACCGAAGTTCCGAGCTGCTTATCGAAGACATTCTGTGCGCTGTAGAGAAGATTCAACGGCATGTTGCCGGAATGACGTTTGAAGAATTTACGCTCGACGAAAAAACGTTGGATGCAGTCGTTAGAAACTTCGAGATAATCGGTGAAGCTGCGAACCGCCTCCAGATCGATTTCAGAAATCAGCGTCCGAACGTAGATTGGGACAGGATACGCGGTTTCAGAAATCGAATTGTTCACGATTATTTCGGGATAGACTATACAATAGTCTGGAACATCATCGAACAATTTCTACCTGAACTTTTGAAGGATCTCAGGTCTGATTTACCTTCCTAGCCTGCGATTGAACTGCGGTGATCGCGACGGCATCAACGATGTCGCTTGCTGTGCAGCCGCGTGAAAGGTCGTTGCACGGACGGTCGAGGCCTTGCAGGATCGGGCCGATCGCCGTGCCGCCGGTGAGGCGTTCGGTAAGTTTGTAGGCGATGTTTCCGGAATTGAGATCGGGGAAGACGAGCACATTTGCGCGTCCAGCGACGGGCGAGCCGGGCGATTTTGAATCGCCGACAGATTTGACGAGCGCGGCGTCGGCTTGCAGTTCGCCGTCGATGGCGAGATCGGGATAACGCACCTTTACGGTTTTTGTCGCTTCGATAATTTTGTCGACCGACGCGTGCTTCGCGCTGCCTTTTGTCGAAAACGAAAGCATGGCGACGCGCGGTTCGGTTTGCAAAAGAGCGCGGCAAGATTCGGCGGATGCGATCGCTATCTCTGCAAGCTCGTTAACATCTGGATCGATGACGACGCCGCAGTCGGCATAGATCATTGCTCCCTTCTCGCCAAACTTCTTATCCGGCACAACCATAAGGAAAAAGCTCGAGACAGTTTTCATTCCCGGCCGCGCGCCGATACAACGCAGCGCCGCGGCGACCGTGTGAGCTGTCGTGTTCGTCGCTCCGGCGACCGAACCGTCGGCCTGTGCCAATCGAACGAGAAGATTGCCGTAATAAAGCGGATCTTTCACAGTTTGCTCGGCTTCTTCGAGCGTGGTGCCTTTGCTGCGGCGAAGTTCGTGATACAGCGTCGCCATTCGGCCAAAGTCAGCGGCCTTGCGATGATCTATGATGTTCACGCCGTTCAGATTTGCGTTCGTTTGAGCGGCAAGCTCGCGTAACTTTTCTTCGTCGCCAAGCACGGTGATCTTTGCAATGCCGTCACGAGCGCAAGTAGCCGCAGCCTCGATAATGCGAGCGTCTTCGCCCTCAGGCAAAACGACATGCTGAAGGTCTGCGGCGGCTCGTTCGCGTATTTGTTGAAGGATCATGGATTTCGTCGCCGACGGCGACACACATTATAGCCTAGGGAAAGTGAACGAAGCGAACTCATCCCTAGGAAAAGAGGCTCCGACGCTGTAGGCGTCGAACACGGCTGGTGTCAGTAGCCCGGTGTCAGTAGCCCGCACGTAAGTAAGGGCTCATGTTGGCAACATTGAGCCCTTACTTACGTGCGGGCTACTGACACTAATGGTACAACTAAAGCATCGATAACTTGCTCTAAAACTAGCCGTTCTTATAAACTGCAAGACAAGGCAAGAGGAAAACAAAATGTCAGAAGGTAAAAATAAATTGGCGAAGCGCGAAAAGAGTGAGTTAAAGGGCCGCTTGCGGAGCTTTTTGATGTTCCTGCCGAACATGGTCGTGCTCTTGGGACGCCTGCTCAAGGATGCTCGCGTGCCGACGGCCGAAAAGGCGTTGTTCCTCGCCGCGATAATTTACGTCGTCTCGCCGCTCGATTTTATACCCGACGTTTTTCCCTTCATCGGCCAGGTCGATGACCTTTACGTAGTCGCGCTGACGCTGCTGCGGTTGATAAATCGCACCGACGAGACAATCGTTCGCCAGCTCTGGCCGGGCGGCGGCGACATCGTGTCCTTAGCAGATTCGATTGCCAATATCGCTCCAAAATTCCTGCCAAAACGGATTTCTCGCGTTATTACCTCGCGAGTCGAACTCGCTCCGGCTGGCAAGGCTCTTCGCAGTATCACAAAACGCGACGAAGCTCTCGTCAAAGAGATCGCCGATGACAATTTAGAGATCGACGCTCGCTCGCGAATGGCGAATTAAGCGCACAACCCCGTTTTACAAAAATCCTCGTAAATTGTTGCGTTATTTGTGGATTACGCCGTTGATTAAAACTATCTTAATCGGAAGCTCGTAAGTAAGTTTTGTAAAATCCAGCGGTATTGTCTAGGCTTTCGTTATAGTCGGTAACGAAACGCCGGAATTGTTTTTATGTTTGAACGCTACACGGAGAGGTCTCGACGCGTAATCTTTTTCGCTCGCTACGAGGCGCTCCAATACGGTTCACAAGTCATCGCACCGGAGCACATCCTGCTCGGTTTGATGCGCGAGGACAAGACGCTGGCCTCGCGTTTTTTGCCGCTTCGTCACACCGTTACAGTCGATACGATTCGCCGTGACATCGAGGAACGAATCACTCTGCGCGACCGCATTCCGCAATCGAGCGAGCTTCACCTTTCGCCTGCGACAAAGCAGATTCTCTTTTACGCAAACGAAGAAAGCCGTCAGCTAAAAAATCGTCACATCGGCCCCGAACATCTGCTGCTCGGCATCGTTCGTGAGGAAAAATCTATCGCCGCCGAGATGCTTTTCGGCTACGGCCTGCGGCTCTCCGACGTTCGCGAAGAGATGTCGCGACAGAGCGTATTGCCGGGCATCGCGCCGCCGAGCAAAGAAAATTCCAAATCGCCGAGCCTTGCTGAATTCACACGCGATCTGACCGTCGAAGCCGCCGAAGGCCGTCTCGATCCGCTCGTCGGGCGCGAAGCCGAGATGCAGCGGATCATCGAGATACTTTGCCGCCGTACAAAAAATAATCCCGTGCTGATCGGCGAATCTGGCGTCGGCAAGACGGCGATCATCGAGGGTCTCGCCACGCGCATCGTCGAAAAACAAGTTCCGACTTTCCTCGAAAACAAACGCATTCTCTCGCTCGACTTGTCCTTGATCGTCGCCGGCACGAAGTATCGCGGCCAGTTCGAAGAGCGTCTCAAAAAGATCATGGCCGAGCTGAAAGAGAGCACCGAGAACATCGTTTTTATCGACGAACTTCACACGCTGGTCGGTGCCGGCAGCGCCGAAGGCACGCTCGATGCGGCAAACATTTTAAAGCCGGCGCTTTCACGCGGCGATATTCAGTGCATCGGTGCGACGACGCCGTCTGAGTTTCGCAAAACTATCGAGAAAGACCGCGCGCTTGAGCGCCGATTTCAGGCCGTGCGTGTCGAGCCGGCGACCGAAGCAGAAGCTCTTGAGATCATCGCCGGTATCGTCGAACGCTACGAGGCGTTTCATCAGCTTCGTTACGCAAAAGATGCTCTCGCTGCCGCCGTCACGCAATCGAACCGCTACATCGCCGACCGCTTTCTTCCCGACAAAGCGATCGACGTTCTCGACGAAGCCGGCGCTCGTGCCAAGCTGCGTTATCAAAAAGAAAACATCGGCGAGCCGTCGTGGAAGGAAACCGTCGAGAACTGGAAACGCGCTTCGGCCAATGAAGATCAGTTGATCTCGCTCGAGCTGCAGTCGCTCGACGATTCGTTCTTTGCAGTCGAGGTGACAAAAGACGACGTTGACGAAGTGATAGCGCGTTGGACGGGCGTTCCCGTTTCGTCCGTCAAACAACAGGAAGCCGAAAAACTGCTCGGCATTGAAACCGCACTGCACAAACGAATAATCTCGCAGCGGCCTGCGATCTCCGCACTTGCTCGTGCGGTTCGGCGCTCGCGTGCCGGATTAAAAAATCCGGGCCGTCCCGTCGGTTCGTTTCTTTTCCTCGGCCCGACCGGCGTCGGTAAAACAGAAGTTGCGCGATCGATCGCGGAGTTTTTGTTCGGCTCGGAAAAATCTTTGATTCGCTTCGATATGAGCGAATTTATGGAGAAGCACGCGGTCGCAAAGTTCATCGGCTCGCCGCCAGGATATGTCGGCCACGAAGAAGGCGGCCAGTTGACCGAGAAGCTGCGTCGCTCGCCATATGCCGTTGTGCTCTTTGACGAAGTCGAAAAAGCGCATCCCGATCTGTTCAATGTTCTGCTGCAAGTTTTCGAGGACGGCGTGCTGACCGACGCGCAAGGGACGGCTGTCGATTGCAAACACGCGATCTTTATAATGACCTCGAATCTTGGCGCCCGCGTTATCCAAAAACGAGCTTCACTCGGTTTTCAGACAGGCGGCGCCGCGTCACGCGAGAAATTGGAGAACGACGTTATGCAAAAGGTCAAACAGACCTTTGCACCTGAGTTCATCAATCGTCTCGACGAGATCATCATCTTTGACGAACTCACCGACAGCGATCTTCTCCAAATAATCGATCTGCAAGTCGCACGCCTAAATCAAATAATCGAGCATCGCGACCTGAAGGTCGTTCTCTCAGATTCGGCCCGAAAGTGGCTCATCGACAAAACGTGCACCGACCGCAAATACGGCGCACGTCCGCTAAAACGCGCGCTGCAACGTTACGTCGAGGACGAACTCAGCGAAGCTCTCATCCAAGGCAACATCGCCGAGGACAGCACAGTCGAAGTTTACGCTGCGGGAGACAAGCTGGCGTTTCGCGAGGTTCGAACCCAAAAAGCCGAGAAGGAGCTTTCGCAAAAAAGCGGCGGTTGAAATTAGCCACGAATGCACGAATAAAAGCAGGAATAACATGCCTGAATATTCGTGCATTCGTGGCTAATTTTCCGCACCGCAACTTTAAAGTCTTAACGTAATTCGCAGTTATCGCTCTTAACCTATATAATTCGGAAGTTTGCGAAAGGTGACCTGAGGGCAACCTCGCTTGTCCATGTCGAATCAAAAGGCAAGTTAAATCCTTGCGTTGAAAAGCCGTTTTTATTGGTTTATCCTATTCCCTAAATCCGGCACGCGATCGGCGAAAAGCTCTCGGAGCTTTTTTAATTTGCATGTCTTCTGGTAAAAGTTCCGCATTTATGAACAATCTTCGAGCACTCGCAACCGCGTTATTGGTCTCGGCCTTCCTGAGTCTTTCCGCCGTGGCGAGCGAAATCAAAGGCGAACACAAATCGACGTTACCCGTCCAACAGATAGTTGAGAGCGTCGATATTCAAGGCAATCGTCGCCTGCGTGACGAGGACTTGTTTTATTACATCAAGACTCGCGCCGGTGACGTTTACGATCCGGCGGCACTAGAACGCGACCTGAAAGAGCTGCTCTCGCTTAACTTTTTTGACAAAACTGCGACGCGTGTTTTGACCGAGGACGGCATTCGCGGCGGCGTTAACGTGATCTTCGAGGTGCGCGAGTTGCCGATCATCCGCGATCTTGTTTTCAAAGGCGCAGGTTCGCTGACGGAATCGGACATTCTCAAGGAGTTTCGCGAAAAGCGTGTCGGCGTCTCAAAAGAAGCGGTTTACGACCCTGTAAAGGCGCGCAATGCAACGCGTGTGCTGCGCGAAATGCTCGCGTCGAAAGGTTATCCGAACGCAACGGTCGAGGTGCAGGAGGACGAGGTTTCCGCGACCTCGATCGCGTTGACCTTCAACGTTGTGCAGGGCGCGCGATCGCGGATCATCGAGATCGAATTTGAGGGTAACGAGCGCTTTAAGGACGGCGAGCTTCGCGATCAGCTTCAGCTTGTAAAAGAAACCGGGCTGATCTCGCGTTTTAAAGGTCAGGACATTCTGGATCTAAGAAAGCTTCAATTCGATCTGCGGAGAAATGTTCTCTCCTACATGTTTTCAAAGGGTTACTTTCAGGCACGCATCGGCGATCCTGAGTTCGTCGGTCAGGGACTCAAACGAACGGGCCCGCCGATCATACAAAACTTCCCGCTTCCGTTGATCACGTCGGTTGACGATACACTGAAGATCATCGTCCCGGTCAGCGAAGGCAAGGTTTATCGGGTCGGCGAATTGAAGGTCGAGGGCAACTCGATCTTCTCCGAACAGCAGATACTCGCCGGTGTCGGTTTGAAAAAAGGCGAGGTCGTTGACGGAAAACGTCTGCAAGAGGCCGTCTTTGAGGATTTGAAAAAAGCCTACGGCTCGCAAGGTTTTGTAAATTACACTGCCGATTTCGAACCCGAATTCAAAGACAATCCGACCAACGCGAAAGAAGGCATCGTCGATATCACGATCAAGATCGACGAGGGAAAACAGTTTACGCTGCGTCGGCTCGAATTTACCGGCAACACGTTTACGCGTGACAAAGTGATGCGTCGCGAGTTTCTGATAAACGAGGGCGACATTTACAACCAGCAATTTCTTGAGATATCGGTTGCACGGCTTAATCAAACGCAATATTTCGATCCGGTCGATAAAGAGCAGGACGTCGAGATTCGCACCGACGAAGAAAAGGGCGACGTCGATCTGATCGTCAAGGTTAAAGAAAAAGGTCGTCAGCAGATCTCATTCAACGGCGGTTTGTCGGGCATCGGCGGTTCGTTCTTCGGTCTCGAGTATTCGACAAACAACCTGGCCGGACGCGGCGAAATCTTGTCGTTCAATGTCGGAGCCGGTAATCGTCAGCAAAGTCTTCAGTTCTCGTATCAGGAACCGTATTTCCGCGACCGGCCGATCTCGGTCGGCTTTTCGGTCTTTGCCAGCCGTTCTAAATTCTTCGGCGAAGGCACCTTTTTGACGCAGAATCAGGATGTTCTCAATCAACTTTTTAATCCGCTCGGACAGGTGGTCGCCGATGAAAGCACTCTGTTTACGCAGGACACTATCGGTGCAAACATCTTTGCGACGGCACCGCTGTCGGAGTTGTTTTTTAAGAAGCGCCGATTTACGCAATTCTCGCGACTCGGACTGACGTATCAGATTTCGGCCACCACTCTAAAAGATCCTGAAATCAACCAGTCGGACGATCCGGCGGCGCGAATTCCGGTTATTTATCGCCAGCCGAATATTCTCACGAGTCAGGTCACGGCATCTTTCGTTTATGACACGCGGCAGCCGGCCGCAAACGGCATCGATACGAATAGCGGTCGATCTCTCTCGATCTCGCTCGGGTTTGCAGGTCTCGGCGGCGACGTTCGCACCTATTCGCCGTCGGTTCAGTATTCGCAATTTATCCCGATCCGTAAGACGAAATCGAAGAACCCGGAGGTTTTGGCGTTTCGCGTTATAGCGGCCACGGTAGGAACCTGGTCGATCACGGACACGGTTCGCAATGCAAACTCGCTCGCATTTGTCGGCGGCGTTCCGGCGTTCTCGCGCTTCTTTCTCGGCAGCGAAAACGACATTCGAGGTTACGAAACGCGTTCGATCGGGCCGATTGCACCATTCGACACATTCGTCACCAGCCGGAACGTCGTGGTCGCAACCAATTTCTTTGGCACGCCGGAGACAAACACAGGTCTCACCCAGCGGGACGAGAATGAGATCAGAACGATCGGTCAACTGACCGGTATCGGTGGTGCAAACCCCGCGCTCTTTACGCGTAATTTCAGACCGATCGGCGGCGACACGCAGCTGCTCGGCAATGTCGAATATCGGATTCCGATCTTCGGTCCTGCGACAATGGCTCTCTTTGGCGACATCGGTTCGGTCTTCAATTTAAGAAAAACCGGTCAGCAGATCATCAACAGCGAGTTTTTGCCGGACGACACATTTCTCGGGGCAGGGCGATTGACTGCACTAGGACTGATTAACACACCGGTGCTCGAGAGCAGTTTTGGCAGCATACTTTATTATCGCGGTCGCGTGATGACAAAGACCGAATTTATTAACGAGTTTTGTCGCGGCAACCGCGCCGGATGCCCGACCTCATTGTCGCCGCAGGTTCAGCAGCTTTATCTTCGCGGCGAAGTTCAGCAAAATACGCGGCTAAATGTCGATGGCGCGGCATTCGGCAGGCTGCGTGATTTTAAGGCCAGCGTCGGCGTCGAATTTCGTGTGCAGGTTCCGATCGTCAATGTTCCGTTTCGCCTGATCTATTTTTACAATCCCAACGCGCAGATCGGCATCACCGAACAACTGCCGGGAATTTTTCTGCCGGGCAAACGAAACGGATTTAAGTTTACGGTCGGACGGACGTTCTAAAGGGGAAAGGGGGAAGGGGGAAAAGTGAAAAAGGGGGAAAGGTTAAAAGTGAAAAAGTTTAGGAATTACAATTCGGTTGACGCATCACGCATTACTTTTCCCCTTTTAACCTTTTTCACTTTTCCCCTTTTCCCCTTTTCCCCTTTTCCCCTTTTCCACTTTCCCCCTTTTAATGATTGACTTTGGACAGTCGATTCATTACTATGGCTATTCTTTTTTGAAACGCCAAGCAACAAATCCCGACGATTGTGTTTCAAAGGATGTAAAGATTTGAGAGGCGGCATTACACGTTTTTCGATTCGGTTAAGGAGTTATGATTAAGCTAATGAAAAGAGCAAGTTTTTTTGTCGTCAGCCTCATGTTTGCGGCTGTTTTGTCGGTTTCTTCGTTTGCACAGACCTCGCCCGCGCAGCCGGGTGCCGGCAAGATCGGCTGGGTCAATACGGCGGCTTTTGCAGATGAGAAGGAAGGTGTTACCAAATACATCAGCGCACTAAAGGCTCTCGATGCCGAGATGAAGCCTCGTGTGACCGAGCTGCAAGGTTTGCAGACCAGAATGCAGAATCTGGGAAAAGAAATTCAGACCATGCAGGCGAACACCGCCGTTCCGGTTAAGCCCGAGGCGATTCAGGCGAAGCAGGAAGAAGGTGCACGCATGCAGCGTGAATTTGAATTTAAAAAGAAAGAGTACGACGCGGCGGTCGAATCTCGCAGCGGTGCCGTTCTCGGCCCGGTGTCCGAAGATATCAGCAAGGCACTCGAAACTTTTGCAAAGCAAAAGGGTTATTCCGTCGTTCTCGATATCGCGGCTCTGGCCAATGCAAACGCGATACTCGTGCTTGACCCGACCGCAAATCTCACAAAGGAGTTTATAACCTACTACAACACACGTCCGGCAACGACCGCTACGACGGCAACGCCGCGATAGTTTTGTATCAGTTTTTCGAGTCGGAGGTCAGGGGAATTTCCTCTGACCTCTGATCGTGTAAGGAGTAAATTAGTTATGACAAAATTTCGATTTATTACTTTTGCGTTTCTTGCGACAGTGGTTCTGTCGGCGGCGACCGTCGGCCAGACAACACCGGCGCCGAAAATAGCTTTTATCAATTCGGACGCTTTCTATGATGACAAGAGTGGCGTAACAAAGCTGGTCAACGCGATGAAGCAGTTGAACCGCGAAATCGAACCGAGAAATCAAGATCTTACCGGCCTAAACACCAGAATGGGAACAATCTCAACCGAGCTCGGAAATATGGAAAAACTTCCTCAGGCTCAATTCAATCAGGTCGCATACAACACAAAGCGCGAGGAAGGTGCCCGGCTCAAACGAGAATTTGATTACAAAAAGACCGAGGCTGAGAATTTCGTTGCCAAACGCCGCAGCGAGTTGGTCGGCCCCGTGTCGCAGGAGATCGGGCGGGCGATCGACGAGTTTGCAAAAAAGAATGGCTACACAGTGATTCTCGATCCGAGCAAATTGACCGAGGCCATGCTCTTTTACGCCGAGGCGGCCGATTCGACAAAGGATTTTATTACATTCTTTAACGCAAAAGCCCCCGTCGCACCCGCGACCGCGACGCCCAGGTAATCTAAATGAATTGCGTTTTGCCCCGCTTGGGCTAATATAGTTCAAAGTTCGCTTATGTCGATTCTGGACTCGGTCGCCATTCAGGAAATACTGCCGCACAGGTATCCGTTTCTGCTCGTCGATAAGATCGTCGAGCTCGAACCGCGCGTGCGTATCGTCGGCGTCAAACAGGTTACGATCAACGAACATTTTTTCGCCGGTCACTTTCCGGCGGCGCCGGTCATGCCGGGCGTTTTGCAGATCGAGGCACTGGCGCAGGTCGGTGCGATCTTAGCGCTTCGCGAGTTTGAAGATCGCGAAGAAAAAATACCGTTCTTTAGTGGCATCGACAATGCGAAGTTTCGACGACCCGTAGTGCCCGGCGACACGCTCATGCTCGAGGTCACGGCTCTTCGTATCGGCAGCAAAGTTCAAAAGATGAGGGGGCTGGCAACCGTTGACGGACAAGTAACCTGCGAGGCCGAGATCATGTGCATCATCGCCGATCGTGCAAAGGAGGAATGATGGATTACGGACAGCTTAAAGAATTTTTTCAACAAAACGCCTATTACGTTCTGGCGGCACAACTGCTGATCGGTTGCATCCTCGGAGCGATTCCCCTGATATTCGGAATCAAACGACAAAAACGCAATCTTGGTCTTATTGCCTTCGTCATTTGCGTTATCTTAGCACCTGTTGTTTCACCAATCGTCTCTTTGTTAATCGCTGTCGTGTTAACTATTGTGATATTGCGGGCCGGACGAACGCGACCTGATAACTTCTCTCAATGACTACATTCATTCACGCGACCGCAATTGTCGCCGATGGCGCTAAAGTCGGCGACGGTTGTCATATCGGACCGTTTTGCACCGTCGGAAGCGAAGTCACGCTCGGTGCAAATGTGCGGCTCGATTCGCATGTTGTGATCGACGGCAAAACTGTCATCGGCGATGAAACTCACGTTTTCCCATTCGCATCGATCGGTCTTGCACCACAAGATTTAAAGTATGCGGGCGAACCCACGCAAACCGAGATCGGTGCGCGAAATCATATTCGCGAATTCGTCACGATTCATCGCGGCACGTCGGGCGGCGGCGGCATAACGCGCATCGGCGACGGCAATCTGCTGATGGCACAGGCGCACGTCGCGCACGATTGCCAGCTTGGCAGCGAGATCATTATGGCGAATGCCGCGACGCTCGCCGGTCACGTTGAGATCGCCGATCGTGCAAGCGTCGGAGCTTATTCGGGCGTTCACCAATTTTGCCGCATCGGTCTCGAAGCCTTTGTCGGCGGCTATTCGGTCGTCGTAAAAGACGCTCTGCCGTTCGCGATCATCCAAGGCAATCACGCAAAATGTTACGGCCTCAATCGCCTCGGTGCTAAGCGTCGCGGCTATCCGCGTGACGTGATCGACAAACTGAATCACGCATTTCACTTGCTGCTTTCGGCAAAATTAAATACGACTCAAGCCGTCGAAAAAATTACTGCCGAGATCGCCGATTGTAAAGAGGTCGATCTGCTGGTCGAGTTCATACGATCATCGAAGCGTGGTGTTGTTAAATAGAATGCTCGTGAAGGAATTTGGCCGCAGATAAACGCAGATGACGCAGATCAAAGAAAATGATTTAGTCAGTTTTTTATCTGCGTTATCTGCATCATCTGCGGCTAATATCGGCAACGAATATTCAATAAAAGCTAATGCCACCAACTGAACAAACCCTTGAACAATTCGGCAAGCGCATTCAGCGTTGCTATGGTTGCTTCATCGCTTATCATTTGAAAGATATGTATCTCGGCGAGGACGTAACTTTTTTCTGCGAGTACTGCAAAGATGCGACGATGTTCCACTTCGACGATTTTTCAAAACTGCTCGACATTTCAAAACTCAACGACGGCAAAGAGTAACCACGAAAAGTCACGAAAGGGCACTAAATAGAATTTATTTTTTTTAGCCCAGATTGAGCATTAGAAAGAGTAATGATTTTTCTTTCGCTTTCTTCTTTGTGCTTTCTTTGCGCCTTTGCGTGAGATAAAAGAATTTTTTCACGCAAAGCCGCAAAGGACGCAAAGGAAGAAAAAATAGGATGAAAAGTCCTATCGCATGATCCGGGTTTAGTGATCTTTCGTGCAATTTCGTGGTTTCTCCCTTTCCTCGTAAAATTGAAATGTGGCAAAAGGCAATAGCAGCAAACCTACATTGTCGGGCTTAGCGCGAAACTTGAGCGAGCTGCCTGCTGACAAAAAGCGCGCGGCGCTCGAGTTGAGCGCAGGCTTAGCGGGCGTGAGCTTGAAGGTCAGCCGCAAGTTTGTCGAGGCTGTGCCGAGCGCAGCAGAAATATTGTCGTCGGACGACCTGCGACATTGGGGCGAACTTGGACGCAGGCTCGCGATGGGCAGCAGTGCGAGCGGCGTGAAGTTTTTCGCCGGCGGCGTCGAAGGACTCAAACACGTTCCAAAGAATGCGCGCGACCGCGTTTTTCAGATCTGCACGCGGCAGCTTGTCCTGTCGAGCTCGATCGCTCTCGAATCGTTCGCTCTTATTCCAAATATCGCCGCCGAAGTTGCTGACAAAAAGCTGCTCGCCGACATTTTGAATCTCGCCGCCGAGATCGCTCAGCGCAGCGCAAAACACAGCGCCGATTTTCTCGCACATACGAGCGTGACGGCAAAGGCGATCATCGCGTTCGACGATGAACAGGTTTCGGCGAGCATCTTCGTTCTCGCAAATGATTTCGCAAATCGCACTGGCGGACTGACCGCAGAATTGTGGCAGATATTGCCCGAGGCATTTGACGGATTGACGGCTGAGGCGGTCGTGCGTCTGATGACGAGTGCTGCCGGGTTTCTCGAATTCGGCGGCAGCGTCACGCTGCATTTTGTATCCTCCGGCAGCAAAGTTTTGGCCGAGGCCCCGACGGCATTCGATGAGTGGACAAAAGTTTCACGCGTTATCGCTCATCATGGCAACGCCGTGTTCATCGCGTTTCTTCGCGCGACGCCAAAGTTCATATCGCAAATCTCAGCGCGCAGATCTCAAGCGCCCGATGTCGCGATTCGCCGCGTGCTGCAGTTGACCGCACGCATTGCGGACGTTGACGCCGAGAGCGCGCTCGCGGCGTTTAAGTCGAGCTCGGCTGCGCTGAAAAAAGTTTCTCTAACGCAGTTCGAAGATTGGGTCGACAGCGGTTTGGCTCAGCCGGAAACTGTTTCGTCAAAAGCGCGTCGCAGCTATTTTGCGCTTGAGACGCGCGAGTCGAATGAAAAGCTGCAAAAGACGCAGATCGGCTTGCCGCTCGAGCGCGTTTCACACGTTTTGCAGCTTTATGTCGAGGCGCTGACCGGCCGCAAGGTCGAGATCGCGCCGCTCACCGCAATGCCGCAAGAGACGCGCATCGGTGACGGCAAAACGATCTATCTGCCGACATCAATCGCAGAATTCGAGACTGACGAAAAAGATTTTCGTCTCTACAAAGTCCTCGCCGCACACGCCGCCGGACAGATCGAATTCGGCACCTTCGCGTCGGACACGGTCGAACTAAAAGCTGCGTTCGATGAGCTTGCCGAGCTTTACTCAACAAGCTCCCCTCCTTACGAAGGAGGGGTGGCTGCCGCTTCGGCAGACGGGGTGGTTCTTTTGCCGGACAATTCGGACTACAAAGCCGTCCTCGCCGTTTTTCCCGAACCTCGATTGGCTCGCAAGATCTTCGGCACGATGGAGAATGCGCGCATCGATCATCTGCTGCGGAAAACGTATCGCGGGCTGCGACGCGACCTCGATCTGATGCAATCGCTGATGCGTGCAAATCGCCCGTATATTTTCGATCTGCCGATTCACCAAGTGCCGTTCGAGCTGCTGTTTCAGATCACGCTCTGCGGCGGCGCGACCGACGACGCCAAGATGTTTTATTCGCAGATCGTGTCCGAGATCGAGACCGTTATCGAGACGTTTTACCGCAGAGACGCAGAGACGCAGAGAGAACAAGGCAACTCGGCTGATAAAAAATCTAATTCAAAAACCTCAGCGTCTCCGCGTCTCCGCGGTGAAATCCTCCCCACCGTTGCTGACAGTCTGATGGCGACTTCGCGCGTTTACACGTTGTTTCAAAACATCACGCCCGAGCAAACGCAGGAAGCTGAGAGCGACAACACCGAAGAGAAGAGCGACTTCGCCTATGACGACAAAGACGCCGCCGAGTCAGTCACCGAAGATCAGGTGAAACGCGAAAAGCAGATGCAGGATATTCGCGATCTTTTCAACGCGTGGAATTCGCTCGACGACGAAGGCGAGCCCGACGATCTGCAGGGCAGCGAAGCGTGGTCGCAAGCTGACATGCCCGAACAGGCGCTCGAGACGGACGACGTTGCGTTCGCCTATGACGAGTGGGATCGCGAGTTGAACGACTATCGCGTCGGTTGGAGCCGCGTGATAGAAAAGCGTGTGAAGCAGGGCGATCGCGGATTTGTCGAACTCGCGCGTTCGCGTTATCGAGGGCTTATCTCGTCGATTCGTCATCAGTTTCAACTTATGAAGCCCGAGAATCTGACAAAGATCAACCGCGAGATCGACGGCGAAGATTACGATCTGAACGCGCTTGTCGATTTTGTCATCGACCGCAAAGCCGACGGCCGCCAGAGCGAGAACATCTACACAAAACGCCTTCGCAAACAGCGCGACGTTGCCGTGTCGATCTTGCTCGATCAGTCGTCATCGACCGCTCGCACGATCACGCGCAACCCGCTGCAGCCATACACCTATCCGGGTCGGCGGATCATCGAGATAGAAAAAGAAGGCCTCGTGCTGATGAGCGAGGCGCTCGAAGCCGTCGGCGACGTTTACTCGATCAACGGCTTTACGAGCGAAGGCCGCCGCAACGTCAAGTTTTATGTCGTAAAAGATTTTGACGAAAAATACAGCGAGGACACCGAGCGGCGCATCGGCGGCATCACGTTTCAAAATAACACGCGTCTCGGTGCCGCGATCCGTCACGCCGCGCACAAATTGCTTCGTCAGGAATCGCGCACAAAGCTGCTGATAATTTTGACCGACGGCCGCCCGTACGATCACGACTACGGCGACGCGCGTTACGCCCGCGAAGATGTGCGCGAAGCTCTCACCGAAACAAAATCAAGCGGCATCACGCCCTTCTGCATCACCATCGACCGCGAATCCGAAGCCGAGCTCCGCGACCTCTACGGCGACGTCGGCTACACCATCATCGACGACGTCCTCTCACTACCCGAACGCATGCCAAACATCTACCGCCGCCTGACGAGCTAAACTGCTTCGGTGTATAATCACCGGCATCACGTCAAGGTTTTAATTTATCTTCACCGCGTGGCGGTGGATTGAATGTAGCCGTGGTGTTTCAACCCACGGAGCGGAATCAGACGTGGTTTTGAAATGGAAAACGAAGAAGCAAAACAAGGAGAGATTATCCTATATCAGACCGATGACGGACGGGTGAAACTCGATGTTCGTCTCCAAAACGAATCTCTTTGGCTGACGCAGAGCGACATGGCTCAGTTATTTCAATGTTCGAGTGACAATGTATCGCTCCACCTTAAGAACATCTACGAAGAAGGCGAGTTGGAGCAGTCGGCAACTATCGAGGATTTCTCGGTAGTTCGCAAAGAAGGCGAACGAGAGGTTCAGCGCCGGCTGACCTTTTACAATCTCGACGCAGTGATCTCAGTCGGCTATCGTGTAAAAAGCCTGATCGCAACCCGTTTCCGCATCTGGGCGACGCAACGTCTTCGCGAGTATGTGATAAAGGGCTTTGTGATGGACGAAGGTTTGAATTTATCTTCACCGCGTGGCGGTGGATTGAATGTAGCCGTGGTGTTTCAACCCACGGAACGGAATCAACAACAAAAATTCGCGTCGCGACAGCGACCGCACGAATATTATGGCG
>Ga0187894_10001420_pt1 | contig 30742 bp, 22 predicted proteins | sample GBC1701081metaG_FD_136650 | JGI IMG/M metagenome (GOLD analysis project Ga0187894, IMG submission 136650) | White microbial mat communities from a lava cave in the Kipuka Kanohina Cave System on the Island of Hawaii, USA - GBC170108-1 metaG ...
GTCGCGAAAATCTTCTATACTCGCCTTCGAGGCGCTGTTTCTTATGATCATGCGCCTAGCATAACGCTAGACGCGCGCCTCGTGGGGAGGCCTAGCCTCCCCGTTTTTTGACTAAACTCGTGATATTGAGGGATAATGGCGAAATCGACATAATCAGACCAGCGGATGAACTGGCCATTACAGCCCTTAAGTTTGCTTGGGGGATTCCTGTCCTTGGACTCGTTGCAACTCCAGTTGCGGCTCAAGTTTTGCCTGCGGCAGGCGCTTCTTCTGTCTTACCGCAATTAGCTGCTGGTATTGGAGTGACAATTACTGTAAGTCTGCCTCTCTTACAACAGGTATTGACCAATAACGATCCTGATGATGACTCGCTTAATGTCGGGTTGGGACTAGAGCAGCATTTACAACCTTGGGCAAGAGATAATGGCCTTACGACATACACGGATGTTTATGGACCTTCTTTTCGGGAAGATAGATTTGCTGACCTTATGAATAAAGCAGATACGATCCATTTCAATATGGAAGGATTTAGTGAGAAAAGTTTTCAAAAATGGGTTAGGGAAGGGGCTGCACTGAGTTTTGGAGGTCCTCTGGGAAGTACAGTAACTAACTATGAAATGCATCAGATATTAACCAATCCAGCTTGGTTAGGGAAGACCACACCTCATAATGGCAAGCTTCCCAAATTGCCCAAGTAAGAGGTAAAATTACGGTTGTTCAAGACAGCATAGAAACAGGAGGTCAGAAAATGTCTGAAAAACTATCCGGAATAGTCGCAGAGGTTGAATCTGACAAACCAATATTAGAGCATGAAGAACTCGGAGTTATCTTGAGGCCTGTAGAGAGCTGGGGTGAGGCTATTGTAGTCGGAAAGGATATTAAGCTCGTGCTTCTCAATGGGGATTGCTACCACACGCGAGTAATTGGTGGTGAAATAGGCGGAAACTTAAAAGGAATACTGGTTAAAGAGATTCCCGGCGTTGCCAATGAAGATCTTTTGGAAGCAAAGCTTTATGTTCTTGTCGAGTGAATTACTTGAACTGCTTCCAACGGATAACCGATGTCTGAAAAACTATCAGGAATAGTCGCAGAGGTTGTATCTTACGGACCAACAATCGAGCCTCTCAAACCTGGAGTTATCTTGAGGCCTGTAGAGACTTGGTATGAGCCCATTGTGATTGGAAAAGATGTAAAGATCGTGCTCTCCAATGGGGATTGCTACCAAACGCGGGCAACCGGTTTTGAATTGGGTGGAAACTTAAACGCAGGGTTACTGGTTAACGAAATTCCAAGTGTCTCTAATGAAGATCTTTTGGGAGCAAAACTTTATGTTCTTGCTGAGTGAATTACACGAGCTACTTCCAAAGGATAAACACGACCTTGAGCGAGCAACGGCGTTGGTATCAATTGGCTATCCTGCAGTCGCTCCATTACTCCCTGACCTATTGGAATGGTTACAGGATGGAAATTGGCCTGTAGCCCATGTAATTGGCCCATTCTTGGCTTCCATTGGCGCACCGCTTACTGAAGATGTTCGACGAATTCTTCAATCTCAAGATCATTTGTGGAAATACTGGATTCTCCTGCGCATTGTAGCTCATTCACCTGAACTGGCAACTAATCTTTATCCTGAGCTTGTGAAGATTGCCGAGGGAGATGCTGTTGATGAGGATGAGAAAGAACTCAAGGCAGTAGCTGAAGAGATGCTTGGGAATTCCTGACTTCAGTACTAACATGACTCACAAAATGTTTGAAAACTTTCTGGAAGATGTTGAGCAGTATGCCGCATGTGAGCGCTACTGGGAGCAACTTGCGCAAGAAATTGCTGAGTCTCTCGGACAAACTGGTGAATGGCAGCGATGGATTCCGCGACAGACTCCTAACGGCACACCTTGCGAATTGGATGGAAATCCAATCTACGATGCGCGCTCTGAAAGGTTGGATCGTGCTTTCAGAATCATTCAGCACAGCGCCGTTAGCGACGAAGTTGAAATAGCAGCTTGGCTGAAAAGCTATGAGGAGGAATATATCGATCTACCGCGTAACGAATTGGTCATCAACTTAAGCCTATCTCAAGAGTCGGCGCAATTGGCGAAAGCTCTGTTATATAAGTGGATGACACCTGACACAACACCGAGTGACATGCGCTCATTGATCGATGAATATCTCGTGTCAGTGAAGGGCGACAGCTAAAGACATCAGCTTAGAAAACTTGTTCCGGCCGAAACGGCTATTGAGCCTTGAAATAATGAAGTGATTGAAATAGTAAGGATATATGCTGATTTCAACTCTTGTGATGAACAAGGGCGAGTGCGATTGAATACTGTTGGTTCGCTTAAGGACATCAACCAGTATGAGAATGTTTTGGAGGACGGAATGAGAGTTTTGCTCTGTATGAAGGCTGAGTTTGAGGTTTATGGGACTCTCGTCTTTGGATCCACCATCGCGTGAAACTTCTCTGCGATTATTCGCAGCATCCGCGCGCTCGTTCTAAAACCAGGCGGCGCAGCGGCTGCGGGACGTGTTGGCGTGGCATCGTTGTCAGGCTGAAATTAACTCAGGGGCGCGAATCAATAGCGCGCCGCGCTCCGGCTTTGAGCAGAATCATTATGTGACGATACTGAAAGTACCTGTCCAGTTTCGCTTTCTCCTCGGGTGTTAATTCGTTTTCCCGATCTTTGTCGAGCAGATCTTCCGCTCGTTCCTGAGTCGCATCGGAAACCTTGAAATCCACCATTTGTTCCAGCGTCGGACTGGACGCCAGAAAATCAATGAATTCCCGGTAAACCGGAGCAAAGGTTGTTGCGCCATTCGCCGACAGGGCTAATTTCTCCGCCACCGCTTCTCGAATCAGCGCGGGCAGCCGGGCCGGATCGGCTTGTAATTGAGCCGCCACTTCGTCGGGGACTTCAAGAGTGATAGTTGTCATAGCCTTTCATGCCTCAGGTAATAACAGGCGTAATCTTACCACGCCCAGAGATTCGCTCTCCGGTGGAGAAGAGCGGAACGCCTTTTACCTAAGCGGCGAAAGATGATCGCTTCAGGCCGCGGCGAATTCGGTGTAATGTCGCATCTCCGGCTCGTGGAAGGCGAGCACGATGTCTTCCTTGGGCACACCTGCCCGCGCCAATTCGGTAGCGATCCCATCTTCAGTCCAGTCCTCTTCGATCCAGAACTTGCCATTGCGGATGCGCGCGAAGAAGGTGATGCCGTCAATGCGTTCGTTGCCCGACCAGCCGACCGTGAGCCACAGGTAATTGTCCCGCTCCTCATCAATGATGAGTTCAGCGTCCACGCCGGGAATAGGTCGCTGGTTGACAAGTTCAAGATGCCTGGACAGGATTTGTTTAAGCAGTTGGCGATATTTGCCTACCTTATCCATTGGACGATTTCCTCCGTTTCCAAATTGACGACCAGAACCGCAAGCTGAAACCTCTCCCCGTCTCATCACGGATGCGAGTTTACGCCAGCGCCGGATCAATCGCCTCAACCTGCATCCCAAGATCAATCATCGCCTGCGCGGCCTTCTTCTCGTTGAATTTGCCGTCGCGCGCCAATCGGGAGAGCGTCGCCGCCACGATGGATTCGGCGTTGATCTCGAAATGGCGGCGCAGATGCTGGCGGCTGTCGCTGCGTCCGAAGCCGTCCGTGCCCAGGCTGACCAATCTTCCGTTCAACCAGGGCGCGATCTGATCGGGCACGATCTTCATGTAATCGGTCGAGGCGATGATCGGGCCGTCGGTCTTTTCCAGCGCTCGGACGATGTAGGGCTGCTGTTCGGGTTGAGCCGGATGGAGCCGGTTCCAGCGTTCGACACGCAGGGCGTCGCGGCGCAGCTCGTTGTAGCTGGTTACGCTCCATACGTCGGTTTGAACCTTGTATTGTTCGGCCAGAATCTGCTGGGCGCGCAGCGCCTCGTTGAGCATCGGGCCGCTGCCGAACAGGTGGGCTTTCGGCTTGCCGCTTCCGGCCTTCAGTTTGTAGATGCCCCGAATGATACCTTCTTCCGCGCCTTCGGGCATCTGCGGTTGCGCGTAGTTTTCGTTGTAGAGCGTGATGTAATAGAAGACGTCCTCGTCGTCCTGATACATCCGCCGCATCCCGTCCTGAATGATCACGGCGATCTCGTAGGCGAACGCGGGATCGTAGCTCAGGCAGGTCGGCACGGTGCTCGACAGCACGAGGCTGTGGCCGTCCTGGTGCTGCAATCCTTCGCCGTTGAGCGTCGTGCGCCCGGCGGTCGCGCCGCACAGGAAGCCTCGGCCGCGCGCGTCGGCGAACGCCCATACGAAATCGCCTATGCGCTGGAATCCGAACATCGAATAGAAGATGTAGAACGGGATCATCTCAACCCCGTAATTCGAGTACGCCGTTCCGGCCGCGGTGAACGAACACATCGAACCGGCTTCGGTGATGCCTTCTTCCAGGATCTGGCCGTCCTTCGATTCCTTGTAGTAGAGGAACATGTCGGCGTCGTGCGGTTCATAGAGCTGCCCCTGGCTGGCGTAAATGCCTACCTGGCGGAAGAGCGATTCCATGCCGAACGTGCGCGCTTCATCGGGGATGATCGGCACGATGCGTTTGCCGACGGTTTTATCTTTCAGCAGGTTGGTCAGGACGCGGACGAACGCCATCGTCGTTGAAACCTCGCGCCCTTCGGAACCGGCGATCTGCTCCTTGAAGAATTCGAGCTTGGGCGCTTCGAGCAGGTCGGACGCCGTTTCGCGCACGGGGTAATAACCACCGAGGGCTTTGCGGCGCTCGTGCAGGTAGATCACCTCCGGGCTGTTTTGCGGCGGGATGTAGAGCTTCGCGTCCTTCGCGTCCTCTTCGGAGATCGGAAGATTGAATCTTTGCGTGAAGGTGACCAGATCGTTTTCGTCCAGCTTCTTCGATTGATGCGCCAGGTTGCGTCCTTCGCCGCCTGATGGGCCGAGGCCGTAGCCTTTGATCGTCTTGGCCAGAATGACCGTCGGCTGGCCTTTGTGCTCGAAGGCGCGCTTGTAGGCATTGTAGACCTTGATCGAGTCGTGACCGCCGCGGCGCAGGTTCCATATATCCTCGTCGCTCATATCGGCGACCATCGCGGCCAGTTCGGGATATTTGCCGAAGAATTTTTCGCGCAGGAATTTCGCCTCTTTGGCGCGGAACGATTGATACTCGCCGTCCACGCACTCTTCCATTCGCTTGAGCAGAACGCCGGCGCGGTCTTTCGCGAAGAGCGGGTCCCAGCCGCGCCCCCACAGGACTTTGATCACGTTCCAGCCCGCGCCTCTGAACGCGGCTTCGAGTTCCTGGATGATCTTGCCGTTGCCGCGGACGGGGCCGTCCAGGCGCTGCAGGTTGCAGTTGATGACGAAGATCAGGTTGTCGAGCTTCTCGCGCGAAGCCAGCGTGATCGAACCCATTGATTCGGGTTCATCCATCTCGCCGTCGCCCAGGTAGGCCCAGACCTTGCGGTCGGTGGCCGGGATCAAGCCGCGATTTTCCATGTAGCGCATAAACCGCGCCTGATAGATCGCGTTGAGCGACGCCAATCCCATCGAGACCGTCGGGAAGCGCCAGAAATCCGGCATCAGCCAAGGGTGCGGATATGAAGAAAGCCCCGGATCTTCGCGCAATTCATGACGGAAATTTTCCACCTGTGTTCGCGTCAAACGCCCTTCCAGAAAGGCGCGCGAATAGATGCCCGGAGAGGCGTGGCCCTGAAAGTAGACGAAATCGCCCGGCTGATCGCCTCCTGTTTGATCCTGGATGCTGGTGCGGAAGAAGTGATTGAATCCGACCTCCATCAGAGTGGCGACCGACGCGTAGGTCGCGATATGGCCGCCTATACCAGGGTCTTTCTTGTTTTGCTGCACGACCATCGCCATCGCGTTCCAGCGGATGATGCTCTTGATGCGGCGCTCGATTTCGAGATTGCCCGGATAAGGCAGTTCGTCTTCGACGCGGATCGTGTTCCAGTAGGGGGTGTTGAATGAGGGTGGGGGAACTGCCAACCCCGCCGAGCGGGCGCGTTCGGTCAGGGCGGTGAGCAAGTAAGCCGCGCGCTGCGGACTTTCTTCATCGAGAATCTGATCCCAGGCTTCCAGCCATTCAGCGGTCTCCTGCGGATCGCTGTCTGAAGAGTGTGATGGGGCGAATTGTTGTGCGCTGATTTGTTGTTCCAGTTGAGCTTTTGCTTGCATTGTCTTTCTTAATATCCCTCGTTGCGTGTTTGTCATTGCGCCCGGCTACACCTGCGGCCGCTTAATGCGCGTCTTCGCAATCATCCAAGCCACGTTAGTTGATTCAGTTGATCTTGAAGCTGATGTCATTCTGATATGAGAGCAGCAGGCTCTGATATAGGAGCAGTAGGCGGGTAATATAACCTAAACGCCATGAATAGTCGAAAGCGCGAGGGAGCAACCATGGGTCAGCGCGGATGCGGATTAGCCCAAAACAAAGCTGGCAATGAGCGCCAGCGCCAGGCGCAGGAAGAACATCACGCCCCAGATGATTGACGCTCTCATGATCCGTTGGCGGGCTTGTTTCAGATCGTCGTGGTCCTTGTCTATTCCCTGCAATCCCCATTGATATTTTGAGAACCAGATCAAAACCAGGATGGGGAAGGCGAGGAGCAGTATGTCGAAGGCAATCCCGGCGACAAAGCCGCCGCAGGGGATAAATCTTGCCAGGAACAGAGCGATCAACGCGCGCGCGGCGATCATGAGGTTGTTCGCGTGGTTGAACGCGCTGCTGATCGTGGCCTGCGCGTGGGAGGCCCACGTCGCCCATTGCGGATCAACGGGCGCATTGCAGAACGCGCACTGAGCCATCGACGTATTGATCATCTCACCACATTTCGGGCAGGCGAAGACCTGCGGCTCGGACTGGCCGGTAATTGAACTCATATTTGTCTCCTTGAAAATCGGCTGATTACAACTCGAACTTCTGCAAATACTCCGGGATCTCCACCCGCCACCCGAATTTTTCGACGATCTTGTTTTTCAACGCTTCCTGCGCGGCGGGCTCGCCGTGAACCAGGAAGACTGTTTCGGGCGCGCGTTTGAACCCGCCCAGCCAGCGCAGGATTTCCCTCGAGTCGGCATGCGCCGACAGGTTCTCCAGCCTTTCGATCTTTGCGCGCACCGGCGTGAACTCGCCGAAAATTTTGACCTCGTCTTCACCATCGATCAGACGGCGTCCGCGCGTGCCTTCGGGTTGAAAGCCCACAAAGATCACCGTGTTGCGTTCGTCAGGCAATCGTTTGCGCAGGTGATGCAGGATGCGTCCGCCCGTGGCCATCCCGCTGGCCGAAATGACAATCGTTGGCTCCTCCTCGGCTGAGACGTTCTTCGACTCCTGAACCGTGCGCGCCAGGTTGAAGCGTTTGGTCGCCAGCGGGTTCTTGCGCTCGTCCATCAAATCTTTCATCTCCAGATCGTGGTCTTCTTTGTGGCGCAGGTAGAGTTTCGTCGCGCTGACGGCCATCGGGCTGTCAACGAATACGCGGAGGATCGGGATACGATTCTCCTCTTCAAGTTCGCGGATCAGGTAGAGCAGTTGCTGCGTGCGCCCGATGGCGAAAGCGGGGATTAGAACGTGGCCACCACGGCTAGCCGTCTCATTGATGATCTCCGCCAGCTTCGCTTTGACATCGTAATCGGGATGGTTGCGGTTGCCATAGGTCGATTCGACGACGATGTAATCAGCCTCGTCAACAACGGACGGATCAGGGATGATCGGTTCGCCGTAGCGCCCCAGATCGCCGGTCATGATCATTCGTTTACGCCCGCCGTCCTTCGATTCGAAATCGAAAAGAACGAAGCTGGAGCCGATGATGTGGCCGGCGGTGACGAACTCGAACGAGAGCTTCTTCGTCAGTTCGATCCATTTGTGATAATTGACCGGTTCCAGATGGCGGCAGGCTTCATTCGCGTCTCTTTCGCTATAGAGCGGCGCCGCCGGGCTGTGTTTCGACGAACCGATTTTGTTGACGTAAGCGGCGTCTTCTTCCTGCAGCCGCGCCGAATCGGGCAGCAGAATTCGCGCCAGTTCAACCGTCGCCGGGGTGGCGTAAACCGGCCCGTCAAAGCCATCGCGTACCAGTCTCGGCAAATAGCCCGTGTGATCGATGTGCGCGTGGGTCAGGACCACCGAGTTGATTGAAGAGGGCGCGAGCGGGAACGGCTCCCAGTTGCGCAATCTCAGCTCTTTCAGCCCTTGAAACAACCCGCAATCAACCAGCGTTCGGTATCCGTCAACTTCGATCAAGTGCTTCGACCCGGTGACGGTGCGAGCCGCGCCCAGAAATTGAATTGTCGCCATTAAATCTCCTCCGGGAAAGCCTGGGTACGCATCGCTTCCAGCGTGCTTGATTTCGCTGGTAGCTTCTTTGATCGAAGCCGAGCACGCTGGAAGCGATGCGTACCCAGGGGCAAAAATGCGGAACAGAGAGTATCATCGTTTGTCCGAATCAAATAGATTCATGGCGGGTTTATAACGGTTAAATTGAATCGTCATCGTCTAATCATCTTCAATAAGCCTTACCGCGTGATGTGCCAGTTCACCGACTCGGCGGGGCGGGCGACTCTGGCGGATTACATCTCCGTGTCCGAGGTGTACGCCGCGGGCCGGCTCGACTTCGACAGCGAGGGGCTGGTCGCGCTGACCAACGCCGGTCACATCCAACATCTGATCACTGATCCGGGCCACAAACTTCCGAAGACCTATCTCGCGCAGGTCGAAGGCGTCCCGACCGAACAAGCGATCAGACAGTTGTCGCGCGGCGTGCGGTTGAACGACGGAATGACGCTGCCGGCGAAGGCGCGGTTGATCGAACCTCCGCCGGTCTGGGAGCGCGATCCGCCCATTCGTTACCGGAAGAACATTCCCACGTCGTGGATCCGCTTGACGATCACCGAAGGGCGGAATCGCCAGGTCAGGCGAATGACCGCCGCCGTGGGCTATCCGACGCTGCGATTGATCCGGGAGAAGATCGGGCCGTGGGAGTTGGGCGGTCTGCGACCGGGCGAGTGGAAAGAGATAGTCTGTCCGCAAAATCGCGGCGAGCTGATGAGAATCATAGAGCAGGGAAGTTCGAGATGAGCCAGAAGCATTCAAACATTGTTGGCATTGTTGACGCGCTCGCGGCGCAAAGCTGGGCGGTTACGCAAGATTTTCTGCCCGCGGACACGATTGAAACTTTGGTTGAAGAGGCGCGGCAGCTTTTGCTCGCCGGGCGCTTCTTGCCCGCGGGAGTCGGCCGTGGCGCGGAGCATCGGATCAGAGCCGATGTGAGGAGCGATCAAATACTCTGGCTCGATGAAAATGAATTGACGCCGGCGCAATCGCGTTACCGGTCTGAGATCGAATCTCTACGAGCCGAGTTGAACAAAGAGCTTTTTCTGGGACTGATCTCGTTCGAGTCGCATTACGCCTTTTACCCTCCGGGAGCTTTTTACCGGAAGCACGTGGACCGTTTTTCCGACTCGGATGAACGCGTAATCTCGTGCTCGCTTTATCTCAATCCTGACTGGAGAGAAGAGGATGGAGGGCAGCTCAGGCTCTACGTCAGTGATCGACAGGTCGAAATTTTTCCGCGGGCGGGAACGCTTGTGGTCTTCAGGAGCGACGACGTTCCCCACGAAGTGGCTTTGGCGGATAGGGACAGGTTTAGTTTAACAGGCTGGTTCAGGCGTCGCTCGCCTCTCTCCCAAAAAGCCGGAATTATTTCGATAGGGTAAGAGCCTGCGTATGTGAGTTGTAATGATTGCAATGCGGCTCTTACCCTATGTTACAGATGGATTGCGGGGAACCTTTACATGTCCCACTCACCGCCACAATCTTCCTCTCCCTCTGCTAGGGCTGGTAGAGGCTTGCATTTCTCACAGCATTTCCAGCTACAAGAATAAGGGTCTGCAGTGCATGAATACTCGCAACGTCCCCCATATTTCTGGCAGGAATTGTATGAATTTGCGTCACAAGTATCGCACGCTCCAGCCTCATAGAAAGCTAGCGAGATCGTGCTACCAGTGAGATTGGTATTCCTTATGCGAATGTTAAAAGTCTTTTCCTCTCCCGGAGAAAGGTCGAAGCTAACTTGCTTTGCCCCTCCAAATCCGCCAAATTTTTCTCCACGGGCGGAAAAGGAAAAGGAGCCTCCTGAACTTGCCCTACCTGTCTTGTTTGCTAAAACGAAGGAAAGCGTGTGTACTCGCCCGTCGTTTTTCAAAGAATAAGCCTTCAACTCAAAGCCGGGTTGAGCTTTGGCAGTAATTCTAGGCTTCCCTTTTGCCGGCATTTGCGTTGCTACTGCGTATGATGCGATGGCCAGCATACAAACCAAAAGCAAAAACATCTTTTTCATATAGGGGCTCCTTTATGTAGCCGAACGATGGTTCGGGTTTTGGTTGCTGAAAATGAGACTTACTACTTGGGCTGAAGTTTGGCGTCGCTTATTACGGACCGCGCAATAGTTAAGATGGCTGTCACACGAGCGCCGTCGCCCTGAATTCGGCGAGATGTGGCAAGGGCGCGAGATAAATCGTTGCGAGCAAATAAACTGAAGACATGAGAAAAATTGAAATAGGGCACCTCATATTTAACGATCGAGTGATTGGATCTGGTCTTCAACGTGATACTTACCCCCCCTCCATTCCCGGAGAAGTTTGGTAAGTTGCCAGTAAGATTCGCTATTCCATCTATAATTGTCCAAGCTCGTTCTTTGTCAATCTCCCAAAATTGGGATGCTACGCCGACAAATGCATATGCACGCTGAGGATCGTTTTCCTTAACCTGGACTGCCTCATTTAAAGCCTCATTCAATAACGATTCGACCTTAAGTCTATCACTTTCTTTTTGAGCCTCTTTGTCTTTGTCTTTGCCTTCGGCGCTAAGGAGTCTTGTTACCTCGGCATAGCCCCAGACACGCTGGAAATTGTTGATTTGGCCGGTTCGAGTTAGGCGCAGTGCTAAGTCCGCTTTCTTTTTCGTTATTGCGTTTCGTATCAACTGGCAATCGACAAACATCCGTAAGCTTCTTCGGGTTTCTTCATTGCTGACTTTATCAGCCCATTCGCGCGCAAGTTCGTCTCCTGAGCTTGCCGCGCTCAATGCCGCGGTGACATATGATTTTTCTTTCTCTGCCGGGTCTGTCAATAAATTGATCTGGCCAGGAATTTCTATAGGCTCTTGCCGCTCGCTCTTTGCTTGATCCATGCTCTTGCTTAACAGGTTTTGTGAGGCGCGCCGTATTCCATCCGGAACATCCGCATACAAAGAACTAAGATATCCACGAAGAGCTAATGCTGTCTCAGTGTCATGCTTCTCAAAGAAGGGAAGTAGGCGGCTAATAATAAAGTAAGTGCCTGGTCGTCCGGCAGAAGTTCGATCTTGCTCAGAGGGAAGTAACGGGCGCAGCAAAATCTGTCTCGCAGTTTGGAGAAATGCCGTTCGCAATTCATGACTTTCAGGACTTGGAGTTGGTGTCCTTAATTGACCTGTACTTGTTGTTCCATCTTTGAACCCTAATACCATGATGTGAGGAGATAAGATATAAGAGGCTAGAATTGACACTGTATTGGCGTCCGACAGAGGATCGGAAAGAGCCTGTTTTAAAAGAAAAATATATCGTTGATCGGCTTCCGAAGGGTTTTTTTGACGTAAATCGGAGAGAAAAGAAACAACATGCATATTAACGCTCTGCAGAGCAGGGCTGGCTATTTTCATGGCTTGCTCAACCACTCCCGCACTAAGTAGGTAGTCTGCAACTTCCAATCTTCGGCTCTGCCCTTCGGGTAGAGGCGCCGTGGGATGTCTGGCATTACCTGCGGCGGGATTTTCTATTGTTGAACTTTCCAGTTTTGCTTCGGCCTCTTCACTTAATTTAGCGATGAATTCCTCACCTAAAGAGGCTTCTCTCCGGGCGGCTAGACGCACAATCTCGTTTCGTAATCTTTCGGATTCCTCGCGAGTAGTGGTATCTCGCGCAGCCTCATCAACGGAGTCCAGATTGTCCCACGCTCTGCGAAACAGAGCGCGCGCCTGATCTTTTTCTATGTCCCACAACAAATCAGCGACACGCGCTTGAGTGCGTATTCCCAGCAGCTTGTCCTTGAAGTTCTGCGACTCCATGGCAAGCCCGTATAGCGCGTCTCCTATCATCGACCGTTGCATTTGCCGTTGCGTTTGCTGTTGTGTTTGCCATTGTTTTTGAATGATAGCCGCCGCTTCGTCCAATGATGGCGAATCGGTCAAAGGGACGGCCTGCTTTTCCGAGGCAGGGAGATTCTGTTTCTGCTTGAGATTTTCCTCGTTATCATCCGTCTTTTTTTTGCCGTCATTGCCAGCGACCTTTTTTGTGTCCTTCCTTTTTCCCTTGGATGGTTTGGATGCATTTTGAGCCTTGCCCGCCTGTGTATTCTCGAGCTTCTGGCTTTGGAAACTTATCGTATGGTTTGTGTAGCTTGCTGAAAGTCCCAAGGTCATTATCTGGCTGACCGTCACAATAAAGGTGAAGAAGCTATTCATTGCCATAACATATGCCTTTCTGAACGGTTGGTTTCTATATGGTAGGGTGTGTTGGCAGGAACATATCGACATTTTCGCCGAGTATCCCTCACACATTTATCAGGGACGCAAAACAGGGAGGATTTTGCCTATTTCGGGAAAATTTTATTTCTTCTTCCGGAAAAGAATTCCCCAAACCATAGACGCCATCTTGGGCGGCTTGGTTGGAGATGAAATTTCTGATACTTCGTGTTCTTTCGGAAAGCAGGCTTGACTTGGATTTTCAGCGGGCAACCCGTGTTCCCCGAGGCTCTTCTGTTCAACCCCTTACCGGAATAACTTAGAGTTTTTCAGGTCTCGTCCCGCCGATCAGCAAATACCCCAACCGCACATTATTTCCCGAACTCTTCGGGTTCTTTTCGCCCAGCACGCGAATCGTCAGTTTGTGTTCGCCGGGGCCTAATCCGCCCGCGATGATGCGCGCGCCGAGTTGGTTTGTGTGGCTGTAGCTGTCAATTCTGGTCAGCGGCGCGGGAGCGGGTTTGCCGTCAATCAGGCATTCGATGATTCCGCCGTCGGGGCTTGTGCGGTACGAGATGCCTATGACCGTGCCTTCGAAATAGTACTCGATCTGCGCGCCGGCCTTGTCGCTCACGAGCAGTCCAGCCGGCAGCGTGCGGTCGTTGTTGGGTTCGGTTCGCCAACTTGCGCCATGTTCTTTCGTCGTCCCTTTATCCGATTTGATTTCGACTATGGCTTTGAATTCGCCGTAATTCATCTCGTCGCTGACCAGCGGCTGCGGGAGGCTGCGCGCAATCGGCGTCGCTTTGAGCTTCCCCTGCTCGGTCAGGAACGAGATGATGAAATCGGCGTAGAGTTTGTGTCCCGCGTCGGACGGGGTCACGCCGTCTTTCCACGAGCCGGCCGAACCGGCCGAGCTAGTGGATCGTGAACTGGCGGGCCACAACTCGGCGGGTTTCACCTTACCTTCATCAACCGTCGCCCACACCTGATTTTGCAGATTGATTGACGGGATCTGATAGTGCGCGGCGATGGCGTCGTGCCATTCGGCGCGGACGCCGCGTTTGGCGCCTGTCGCATAAAGCATTACGACCTCCGGAGGCTGAGAGACTATCAGCAACTGCCGCAGCAAGCCTTCGATGGCTTTTTTGGTCGCGGCTTCGTCTTCGTTCGTGTCGTTGGCGGCGAATTCGACGAAGACCAGGTCGGGTTTATACGCGATCACGTCGCGGCGCGCACGCAGCGCGCCATAAAGCGAACTGCCGCTTGTGGTCACGCTGTTGATCGCGGCGTTGAGTTCGGTGATTTCGGATTTGGGATAGTTTTTGCGGAACCATTCGGTGACCAACGCGCGGAACGAACTCTTTTCAGGATTGCCCGCGCCCGCCGTTATGGATCCGCCCAGATAGGCAATGGTCACGGGAGCGCCCGCGCGCAGCTTGTCGAAAAAGGCGCCGATGTTACGGCGCGTCTGCTGTCCCGTCGCGCCGGGATTTGACGATTCCGGCCTGGCCGGGATGGGCGCGAAGTCCACCGGTTGTTGGCGCTGTTTGGCGCGCGTGTTGAAAATAGCCTGACCGGAGGAAAACGTCAGGACCAACAGAACGAAGAGAGTCAGATCGAAAGCGCGTCTGGCGCGTGCCCGGTTGATCATAGGTCAGTTGTCCAATCTCAGATCCGAGGTCTCAACCTGCGAGTTTCGACCCGGGAGTTCAAACGCCGAAGCGGGAAGAGAGAGTACGGAAAAGACGGAAATAACGGAACAAACGGAAGGGCCGAAAGTCTTTGAGCTTTTCCGTTTGTTCCGTTATTTCCGTCTTTTCCGTACTCTCTCTTGAACGCTTCACCAAAGCTCAACTTGCGGCAAAGGCGAGTATACTACGCGCCGGTCTCGACAAGCTCTATGACGTTTTCATTATTTTTCAACTGCGCCGGGCAGAAGCCAATTTCCATCTCCGAAAAGATTTTATAGATCGCCGCGTCATCATCGGCTTCCGCCGCCTCAGTCAATCTCTCGACCCAATGGTCGAGACGCCTGAAATCATACTGCAAAGGCGGCGCCACGAAAATCTTCTCGTATCGGGTGGTCTGCGCGCCTTCCTCGGCGATCAGCAATTCTTCTTTCAATTTCTCGCCGGGACGCAGCCCGGTGAATTCGATGTCAATGTCTTCGCCCAGGGTGAGACCGGAGAGACGGATCATGTCCTTGGCCAACTCAACCACCTTCACCGGCTCGCCCATGTCGAGCAGGAAGATTTCGCCTCGCTGGCCGAGCGCGCCCGCTTGAATGATCAACTGCGCGGCTTCGGGAATAGTCATGAAGTAGCGTTCGACATCGGGGTGCGTGACCGTGATGGAGCGGCCGTTTTTAATCTGCTCGCGGAAGATCGGCACGACGCTGCCGCGGCTGCCCAGCACGTTGCCGAAACGCACGCACGAATAATGATGGCTCAAATACGGACGGCCGTTGAGTCTTGTCGCCTGCGCCTGGAACATCAGCTCGGAGACGCGCTTTGTCGCTCCCATAATGTTCGTGGGGTTTACGGCCTTGTCGGTCGAAACCATTACACAGCGTTCGACATTGAATTCGGCCGCGCATTCGAGCAAGCGGACCGTCCCTACGATGTTGTTCAGAACGGCTTCGGCAGCGTTGCTTTCGAGCAGTGGGACGTGTTTGTGAGCGGCGGCGTGGAGGACTACTTGTGGAAGCTGTTGGCTGAAGACGTTGCGCAAGCGCGTGGCGACGCGCAGGTCGCAGATCACCGGGATGATCTCGACTTTCTTCTCGCCGCAGTGTGATCGCAGTTCGCGTTCGGCCTCGAAGACCGAGTTCTCGTCTTTGTCGAGCAGGATGATCGAAGCCGGATCGAGCGCCGCGATCTGGCGGCACAATTCGCGGCCGATCGAGCCGCCCGCGCCCGTGATCAGGACGCGTTTACCGTGATATGAACTCTGACTCGCCTCCAACCATGCCTGGACGTCGATCGTATCGCGCCCCAGCAGGTCTTCGATTTCGACCGGGCGGACGCTGCTGACGGTGACGTGGTTGCCGAGGATTTCGTAAAGCCCGGGAACGATCTTCACCGGGACCTCGGCCGTTTCGCACAGGTCGAGAATGCGGCGGACGGTTTTGCGGCGCGCGTTGGCCATCGTGATGATCACCTGATCTATTCGGTGCGCGCGCGCGATCGACGGAATCTCTGACGCGCCGCCGATCACCTGCACGCCCTGAATTACGGTCTTGCGCTTGCTCGGATCGTCGTCGACGAAACCGCACACCCGCAGGCCCAGATCGCGGCGGCGCCCGATTTCACGCGCCGCCATAATGCCCACGTCGCCCGCGCCGACCAGCAGCGTGCGCAATTGCGCGCCGTTGGAATGCGTCTTCGCCCGCGCGGCGCTTTCGCACGTCACCCGCCAGAACAACCGCGCGCCGAGCATCAGCGAAGTCGCCAGGATGAAATCCATTACGATTACGGTAATAGGCACGGTCAGCATTGGATAGATTTCCGCGAAGGCCAGACGCAGCGCCATCAGGATTGCGGAGATCAAGCCCACGGAACAGGAGAGATGCGCGGCGTCGGGAATGCTCACGTAACGCCAGACGCGCGAATACATGCCCATCAGGTAATTGACGCTCAAACGGGCGGCGACCAGATAGGGCAGCACGACAACCATTCGATCATCATCGATCCCCGGCGGCCATCCGTCGAAACGCAGGATGTGAGCGAGCAGGAACGACATGATGGCGATCCCCGCGTCAATGGCCATCTGAACGTGGCGGCTGAGCAGGTGGTTTCGCGCCCAGGGGCGCATCATGATGGCCGGAAGCAGCGCGGCGGCTCGATGATAAAAATCAGCGCGCGTTCGAGGCGGAACCACTTGGTTTGTGGGTTGAGAAATAAACTGCTTACTTAAACTCATTTTTGTCACTTGCCAACCGAAAGAGCGTCTTCGCAACCATCGCGCAATCGCTGAAGATCGTGGCTTGTTTCGCATAGCTCAAATCCTCACGAATCTTTGCGGGCATCAATTGCGCGCGATAGAAATTCTCGGGGTCTTCCTGCCGGGCCAGCAGTTCGCTCTCGTCGCTAAATGCGATTGAAGCCGGACTGGTGACGCCGGGTTTCAGCGCCAGAATCCGGCGCTGGTCTTCCGTGTAGAGTTCAACGTAACGAGGAACTTCCGGTCGCGGGCCGACAAGGCTCATCTCGCCTCTGATGACGTTGAACAATTGAGGCAATTCATCGAGTTTGTATTTCCGAAGCAGCCGTCCGCTGCGGGTGATGCGGCGGTCGGCGCCGATGGTGATCAACGAGCTATTTGCGGCCGCGTCAACGATCATCGTGCGGAATTTGAATATCCGGAACAGCCGGCCGAATTGCCCGGCCCGCTCCTGGAGGAAAAACACGGGCCCGCGCGAATCGAGCTTGACCCAGACCGCGATCGCGATGAACAACGGCCAAAGCAGCGCGACGGCCGGAATCGCCACGGCCAGATCGAGCGCGCGTTTTGCGCGTTGTGAGCGCGATTCGATCATGCGGTCTTCCAGGTTGGCGCCTAAAGTCGTCGAACTCATTCAATGACTGGCCGGCGGAAGGTCGGATACGCCGGTTTCCAAGATTCCAAAATTCGAGGGTGGCCAGCCATGTGGCCAGGTTCTATAAGTAGCAGGGTTGTTTATGTAGAGCGTAGATAAGGATGAGACTGATTTTTATATGGGTTACGAGATACCGTCTCAAATCTTTACTCGCTCGGGGCATTGGTCAAAGAACAGGGAGAAGTTTGTAGTTCCGCCTTCAGGCGGTCTTCGTCAGGGAGAAGTTTGTAGTTCCGCCTTCAGGCGGTCTTCGTCAGGGAGAAGTTTGTAGTTCCGCCTTCAGGCGGTCTTCGTCAACTAGGAAGACCGCCTGAAGGCGGAACTACAAACATGACCTCCAGCCAGGGAAAGCTCTTCGCTCTCCTCAAACGCCGCCGAAGCCAGCGTTTCTTTTACCGCTTCGATAACGCGCGTCTGATCGGCCTCGGTCATTCTTGTATAAAGCGGCAGGCTGACCGCGCGTTCGTACGCCAGCGTCGCCATCGGGAACTGATGCGGTTGCAGATCGTACACGCCGCGCCAGTACGGATGCAGATGCAGCGGGATGAAGTGAACGCTGCAACCGACGCCGCGCGCGGCCATCCGCTTGATGAATTCATCACGGCTGATCCCGACCGAATGGTCCAGCCTGATAACGTAAAGATGCCACGAATGCAGGTCGCCGTCCTTTGGATCGGGCGGACGTGGAGGCAGTATCACCGCGCTGTCAACCAATTCAGCGTCATATCGCGCGGCCATCTCCGCGCGGCGGCGCTGAAAATTCCAGGCTTTCTTCAATTGCTGAATGCCGATCGCGGCCGCCAGATCGGTCATGTTGTATTTAAAACCCGGAGCGATGACCTCGTAATGCCACGCGGGTTTCGTCGAAGTGTAACGGTCAAACGCGTCACGGCTGATGCCGTGCAGCCGCATCACGCGGCAGCGTTCGGCGACTCGTTCGTCGCGCGTGACGATCATCCCGCCTTCGCCGGTCGTCACGGTCTTCGTCGCATAAAAGCTGTAGACAGTGGCGTCGGTGTCGAGCGCGCCGATCATCCGGCCTCGATAGGCGGCCGGCAACGCGTGCGCGGCGTCTTCCACGATTTTCAATCCGTATTTGCTCGCGATGTCGATGATCGAATCCATCTCGCAAGCCAGCCCGGCGAAATGGACGGGCAGGATCGTTTTTGTCCGCCTCGTGATTGCGCGTTCGATCTTTTCAGGATCAATGTTGAAGGTACGCGGGTCGATATCAACGAAGACCGGGTCCGCGCCCAGATGCCGGATGACTTCGGCCGTCGCGGTGAATGTGTATGGCGTCGTTATGACCTCATCGCCCGGCCCGACGCCCAACGCTTCGAGCGCTAAATGAAGGCCCGCGGTAGCTGAATTGACGGCCAGAGCCTGCGCGCGTCCACTATCACCATTGGCGATAAAATCTGCGAACTCTTTTTCAAATCGCTGTGTTTTAGGGCCTGTGGTGAGCCAGCCTGAGAGCATGGCGTCAACGACCTCGGCGATTTCTTCTTCCCCAATGTCGGGAAGGGCGAACGGAAGAAAGCTGTTCATAACGGTTTCAGACCATCATTCAGGCCATCAACAGATAAAGCTCAAGCAAAAGATGCGGGGGGTCGGGATTGCGGCCGAAGGCATGCGGGCTCGAATGCCATGAACGAGGAAAAGTGTGTAAATTATTCCTCGCGCCCAATTTAGACCACAGTTTTATGGATGAAAGCAAGAAAATAATTTGGGGAATGGGGAGTGGAGAGTGGGGAGTAGGGAGTGGGAGAAAAGACATTATTCTTTATTCCCCACACCCTACTCCCTACTCCCTACTCCCCACTCCCTACTCCCTACTTCCCACTCCCCGCAATCTCCGCGAGTTTCTGGAGGCCGGAGCGCGTCCCGATGGCGATGAGCATATCTCCATCGCGCAAGACCTGGTCGCCATTGGGATTGAAGATCATCTCTCCTTCGCGAGGAGTGATTGCGACGATCATCGCGTTGTGTTCGGAACGTATGCGGGAATCTTTGATCTGCTTGCCATCGAGCAGCGAGTCTTTGGCGATGCGGACCTGCTCGAAGTTCAGGTCGAGCGATTCGGTCATCGTCGTCAGTTCGAGGAAATCAGCCACGGCGGGCGTTAGCGCGGCTTGCGCCATACGATGGCTGCCGATCAGGACGGGGGAGATTACCTTGTTCGCTCCCGCGCGTTTGAGTTGCCGTTCGGCGGCCGCGTCGTTGGCGCGGGTGACGATGTAGATGCTGGGATTCAATCCGCGCGTCGTCAGCACGATGTAGACATTTTCGGCGTCGGTCGAGGCCGAGGTGATCAACGCTTTCGCCGTGCGGACCCGCGCGCCTTCGAGCACGGTCTCGTCGGTTGCGTCGCCGATCAGAACCAGGTTGCCTTTGGTCAACAGTCTTTCGGCGACCATTTCGTCGCGTTCGATGACGACGAAATCGACGCCCTTCCTTTTCAACTCGTCAACGATGCGCATCCCGACGCGGCCCGCGCCGCACAGAATGTAGTGATCTTTCAACTGACTGATGTCTTTAAACAACCTGCGCCTCCCAAGAACGGATGCAATCTCGGTTTCGATCACGGCCTGCGTCAAAATCGAAACCAGAAAACCGAAGACCGTCACGCCCAGCACGATCAGAATAATCGTGAACGCGCGGCCCGCGGGCGTCAACGGGTGTGTCTCGCCATACCCGATCGTGGCCAGCGTGATCACGGTCATGTACAGACCGTCGAACCACGACCAGCCTTCGAGAGCGCGATAGCCAACCGTGCCGAAGAGAACCGTGGCGAGGACGGCGGCCAATGGGTAAATGAATCTTTGTCGCAGAGGCATTGTTAGCGGAAGACAGAGGGACAGAGGGACAGAGAGACGGAGGGACAGAGAGATTTTCTCAGAGTCTCTCCGTCTCTCTGTCCCTCTGTCCCTCCGTCTTCATCTAGCGTTGAGGATCGGAGTCACCACTATCTTGCGGAACGAGACTTTGCCGTGATCGCCCTGGATCTTGATCGGTCCCGGCTCGCCTTCGTTGCTGTCGAGCGCGCCGCCGGTGATGCCTTCAATCATGATGTTGTCGTGGGCCTTCTTTCCGTTGAGAAAGACGGTCAGTCGGTTGCCGACGATGGTCGCTTCCATTGTCTGCCACTGGCCGGCGGGGAGGCCGGCGTTGACCGCCGGTTTGACGCGGCTGTACAAGGCCATGTGGCCGTGGATGTCAGGCGGCTTGCCCGCGTCGTCCAGCACCTGCAGCTCATAACGCCCGCGCAGATAGATGCCGCTGTTGCTCTTCTCTTCGATCTTGTATTCGCACTGAATCTTGAAATCCTGGAAGCGGTGGCGCGTAACCATGTTGTTGGCCTTCGCCTCGTTGGTCATCACGCCGTCAATGACTGACCAGCCGGAAGGGCGGTCTTTGTGCTGTACGTCCCACACATCCATCGTCTTTCCGTCGAACAGGGCGACAGGCGTGCCCATCCGGTATCTTTTGTTTGCGTTGAACTCGCTCCATTTTGGAGGGCGCACGCCGATCCAGGCGACGCTCTCGGCGCTCTCACCCTCGCCGACGGTCATCATCCCCAGCAATCGGCCTTCTTCGACCCTCGCGCGGTGAACCGGTTTTGGCGCGCCGGCTCTCGGCATTGTCGGTGAGAAGATGAGTTCGTTGCCTTCGATCTTGATCTCGGCCAGCGGCAGCACGCTTCCGCCGCGGTTGAGGAAGCTGCCTGCGAGTTTGCCGCCTTCCTCTTTCACTTCCAGCCAGTAGACGTAGTTGCTGTGCTGACCGACGCCGGTGATGCCCCATTTGCCTAAAAAAGGATTCTCCTGAGCCATAACGGTATTCCCCAAACAGACGAGTGACAGTAATGAAACCAATAGCAGGGTGGAGCGGTTCTTCGAGCGCATGTTTTTCTCCTGTAGGTGATAGTGGATTAGAGTTGAGTCGATCTTCAAGCGGAAACGATAAGTGAGACGGATGCGCAAGGCAAGATTGACATGCTCTTCGGGCCGGAATAGATTGGCCGCGTCTTCAAATCTTAATCCAGAACCACGAATCTTACCCGGAGGACAAAGATGAAACCGCTGAAGCTCGCCGCGTCGCTGTTGTCCTGTGTCGTCGCTGTTGCGCTCGTAACCTGGTCGGTCATTGACGGCGTGGCGCGGATGCGCTCAGCCGCCGCGATGGCCGAGGCCGCGAACAAATTTCTCGCTTCGCTCTCGCCCGAACAGAAGACAAAAGCAAGTTTCGAGTTCAGCGACGAGCAGCGGTTCGACTGGCATTTCGTCCCGCGCGACCGCAAAGGAGTCCCGCTTAAAGACCTCGATGAAAATCAGCGCAGGCTGGCGATGGAGTTTATGAAATCGGGTTTGGGCGCGCCCGGCTATCAAAAAGCCACGACGATCATCAGCCTTGAGCCGGTCCTGGCGCAACTGGAAGGGCCGAACCGCCGGTTCCCGCGCGACCCGGAGCTTTATTATTTCTCGATCTTCGGAACGCCTTCGGCCAAAGCCCCGTGGGGATGGCGCGTCGAAGGCCACCACATCTCGCTCAATTTCACCGTCGTCAAAGGCGAGATGGTTTCGACCACGCCGCTCTTTTTCGGCGCGAACCCGGCTGAGGTCCGCCAGGGCGAGCGGAAAGGTTTGAGAGCGCTGGCGGGTGAAGAAGACAGGGCCCGCGAACTGGTTGTGGCGCTGGACGGACAGCAACGCGCCGCCGCCATCTTCGACAAAACCGCGCCGTCCGACATCATCACCATGAACAAACGAAAGGCCGACCCGCTCAAACCCGAAGGCATCGCGGCCGGCCAGTTGAACAAACAGCAGAAGGCGCTGCTTGAAAAATTGCTCGACGAATATTTGTCGCGAATGCCGCAGGATGTCGCCGCCGAACGGTTGAAGAAACTTCGCGGCGCCGGGTTCGACAAGATTTATTTCGCCTGGGCTGGCGGCGCGAGCAAAGGCGATCCGCATTATTACCGCGTCCAAGGCCCGACGTTCCTGGTCGAATACGACGATACGCAGAACAACGCCAATCACATCCACACGGTCTGGCGCGATTTCAACGGCGATTTCGGCGCGGATTTGCTGCGTGAGCATTATCAGGCGACGCCGCACGGCGCAACGCAACAAAATACTCCGCAACAGAAGGCGCAGTTACAACCCATACAAGAACCGCAACAGCCCTCGCGAGAAGCGGCTCAGGTCATCAACCCAAACGCCCCGGCCATTGCGAACCCCGAAGACCTGGTGATCAAAGATAGCGTCACCATTACGGACAAAGACGTAGGGGTGAGGCCGACGATTCTTTACCGAGAGAAGGCCAAATACACCGAAGCCGCCCGAGATGCCGGAATTCAAGGCACAGTTGTGCTGAGTGTAGTTTTTAGAGCCGATGGCAACCTCCGCGAGATTAAAGTGATTCGCGGATTGCCGTTCGGCTTGACGCAGCAGGCGCTCATTGCCGCGCAGAAGGTAAGATTCCGCCCTGCCTCTCGAAATGGCGAACCGCTTAACGTTCAAGGCACTCTGGAATTCTCCTTTGCCCTTTACAATGACTTTGGCTCAACAATCTCCGGGACTTTACAGGCTGGAGTTAGCGGTGTGACCAAGCCTGAGTTGATAGAAGCAAAAAAGCCTGAATACACCGAAGCGGCTCGAAAGAATAAGGTTGAAGGTGTTATCAAGCTGGTCGTAATCTTTCGTTCCAATGGCAAAATCGGAGGGATTGAGATCCTCAATGAACTGCCTGATGGGCTTACGGGGAAAGCTATCGAGGTTGTGAAGTCGCTAAAATTCAAACCTGCTACTTATTCGAACAAACCGGTGACTGTCTGGGATGAAATCGCAGTCACGTTCAAACTCGATCAATAGTTCGATAAATGGAATTGCGGTAATCATTGTGCAGCGCCTACCGATTGATCCACTCCTTCCAGACATCATCGCGCAACTACGCCAATCGCCAAACATCGTTCTGGAAGCCCCGCCCGGAGCGGGCAAAACCACGCGCGTGCCCGCCGCGTTGCTCGACGCCAAGGTCGCGGGCGACGGCGAAGTGTTGGTGCTTGAGCCCAGACGTTTGGCCGCGCGAATGGCCGCGCGCCGCGTCGCTGAAGAGCGCGGGGAAAAACTCGGCGAGACCGTAGGCTACCAGGTTCGTTTTGAAGAGGTCGCCGGGCCGCGAACCCGGCTGCGCTTCCTGACCGAAGGCGTGCTGACGCGGCGATTGCTTTCCGATCCGAAACTGAAAAACGTTGGCGTCGTCGTGCTCGATGAATTTCACGAACGCCATTTGCAGGCCGACCTCGCGCTGGCTTTACTCAGAAGATTGCAGAAGACCGCGAGGCCGGATTTGAGGCTCGTCGTGATGTCGGCGACGCTCGACGCCGGGCCGATTGCGAAGTTCCTCGATGACGCGCCCACGCTGCGCTCCGAAGGCAAGCGGTTCGACGTTACGATTGAACATCTGGCGCGGCCTGATGAGCGCCCGCTGGCCGAACAGGTCGCGGCGGCTGTCAACCGGCTCGTGGCGGAAAAGATTGACGGAGACATTCTGGTCTTTTTGCCGGGAGCGGCTGAGATTCGGCGGGCGCAAGCGGCTTGCGCGGCGATTGCCGATAAACACGATCTGATGGTTCTGCCGCTGCACGGCGATCTCTCCGCCGAAGAGCAGGACCGCGCGGTCAAACCCGGGCCGTCACGCAAAGTGATTCTTTCGACCAACGTCGCCGAGAGTTCCGTCACGATTGACGGAGTCGTCGCGGTGATCGATTCAGGGCTGGCGCGTGTCGCCGGGCATTCGCCGTGGTCGGGGTTGCCGACGTTGAATGTCGCGCGCATCAGCAAGGCTTCGGCGACACAACGCGCCGGGCGCGCCGGGCGAACACGGCCTGGCAGGTGTTTGCGGCTTTATACCACGCAGGATTTCAACGCGCGGCCCGATCACGACACCGCCGAGGTTCATCGCGCCGATCTGGCCGAGCCTGCGTTGGAGTTGCATGCGGCGGGCGTCGCCGATTTGAGCGGGTTCAACTGGTTTGAACCTCCTCCTCAATCGGCCGTTGAAGCCGCGGAGAGTCTACTTATCGCTGTCGGCGCAATTGACGCGCGAGGCGCGGTGACGGCGGTTGGCGGACAGATGCTGCGGTTTCCGTTGCACCCGCGCCAATCACGGATGTTGGTCGAAGCTCAATCGCGCGGCGTCGGCGAACAGGCTTGCGTAATCGCGGCGCTGATCGGAGAACGCGACATCATCGCTTCGGAACTTTTCAAGAACGAACGCGAGCGAAAGGCCGCGTCAACCGGACCGAGCGATCTGCTTCATCGCCTGGATTTGTTTGAAGAGGCTGCGGCGGCCAATTTCGCTCATTCGCGTTTGCGCGAGATGAATCTCGATCCGGGCGCGGTGATGGCCGTCAATCGCGTGAAGCGGCAACTCCTGGGAGCGCAACCCCTGGGAGCGCACGCGGCCTCGCGCGCCAGGGCTTCGAGTAAAGGGCGCACGTCAGCTTCACACGCGAGGCCGCGTGCGCTCCCAGGGGACGAAGCCCTGTTGATTTCGATCCTCGCCGGTTATCCGGACCGTGTCGCCAGGCGCCGCGTGTTGAAATCGGACAACAGGGAATTGCTGATGTCCGGTGGCGGCGCGGCGCGGCTTTCGCCGTCGAGCGTCGTAGGGCAGTCGGAGTTCATGGTCGCGATTGACGCCGAGGAGCGGCGGGACGCCAACCAAGCCAGAACACGCATCGTCCGCGTCGCCAGCCGGATCGAGCCGGAATGGCTGATCGATCTTTTCGCCGGTCAGTTGCGCGAAACGACCGAAGCGAAATGGAACGCGCAATCGGAACGCGTGGAGGTCGTCGAGCGGATGATGTACGACCAACTGGCGATCAGCGAAAACCGCTCGAACACGGCGGGAGGCGAGAGGGCCGCGCGAGTCCTGGCCGAAGCCGCGCTCGCCGCCGGATTGCAGCGATTCGTTGAACCGGAGACAGTGGCGAATTTTCTGGCCCGGGTTGAATTCGTGGCGAAGACTTTTCCCGAATCTTCGACGCCGGTATTGAATGACGAAGACGCGCGCGAAGCGCTGGTTGAGTTGTGCGACGGGTTGAAGAGCTTCGCTGAATTGCGCGGAGTGGCCGGCGGCAGTGGATTGGTCGAGGCGTTGCGGCGGCGGTTGAACGCGGAGCAACAGCGATTGCTCGATAAAATGGCGCCGGAATTCGTGGCGATCGCCGGTCGCCGCCGGGTGCGCGTCAATTATGAAACGGGCAAACCGCCCTGGATCGAATCGCGCCTGCAGGATTTTTTCGGGATGAAGACGGGACCGGTGATTGCGGGCGGGCGGACGCCAGTGGTTTTACATTTGCTCGCGCCCAACCGCCGCCCGGTGCAGGTCACGACCGACCTGGCCGGATTCTGGCAGCGCACTTATCCGCAGGTTCGCAAAGAGTTGAGCCGCCGCTATCCGCGCCACGCATGGCCCGAAAACCCTCTGGAAATCAAAGAGAGGAGATGAAGTAGACAGGATTTACAAGATTGATCAGGATTGGCAATCAAGACGACGCCCCGAGATCGTCTAATCTTGAAAAATCCTGTCAATCCTGTCTGAATGTTTTCTGTTTCGATTTGGCCTTTGGGAAAAAAGGGAACAGATTTTGATGGCGCGCGTGGAAGACGCTGGTAGTCGCAAGCAAGTCAAAAACCATTTTGGGGTTTCGTGACAAAATTTCCCCCGGTATTGTGGTTTCTGTTTGAGTTTTGTTATGATCCCGCCGCCAATGATCCTCGCATCCCAGATCAATTGGACACACCCGGCAATCTAATTAAAAAACCCCGGCGATTGGCTTGGGCAATTAACCTGAATCACTCGTTGCCTGACTGAAGAAGAGTCATTCCCCTCACTTTTAGAAATAAAGGCAGCACGACATGCGTTTCAGGAACTTCAATTCCACCGAGATTCTCACGGAGATAAAAATTATGTCGCCTCGAATTTGCTTGGCGCTCGCGGCGTTCTTCGTGTGTTTGTGCCCTCAGACAGCCAACGCGCAGGCGGCCCAGATAAAAGGTTATGCGGTGCAGGTCGCGGCTCTGACTTCACAGCAGTCCGCTGATGAGTTGGTGAGGGGATTGAGCACGCGCGGGATAAACGCTTACTGGGTTAGAGCCGTGTCGCACGGGATGGCGTCTAGTCAAAGCCAGCTCCATCGCGTGCGCATCGGAAATTTCCGGACTATTGAAAGCGCCTATACTTACGCCGAGCAATTACTCGGCTCCGGTCTGCTCGACGCTTATGCGATTGCGGCTTACGAGCCTCCCGCGAAGGGCAGTTACATTTCAAACGGGAAAGTCCAAAGCTTCGCTCAAAAATATCAGGGAAGACAATTCAGCGGCGAGACGATTGACATGGTCGCCGCCATCGGCACGCGCGGATGGTTGTTGCTTTCGAGCAAGAGCATGAATCTGACCGCGCAACAGGGGAAAACCGCGCTCAGCCGGGAACTGGCCAAACTCGCCGCTTCCGTCGGCTCACGCGGATGGAGTTTGCAAAACAACATCTCGAAATTTCTGGCAGCTCCGGCGGCGCTGCCCGTGAATCCGGCCAACCAGCTCGATCTGGCGTCCAATAACTCCAATAACTCATTGACGCGAACGGCGGCGAATACCGCCTCGGAGAAAAAGGGGACCGGCGTCAATCCATCCAATACACCCAATGTGTCAGTCGCGCCGGTTGCGGTTGCGCCGGTCGTATTGGATAGGCCCGCGCCGTCGATCACCAGCAACTCGAGCGCCAGCAACTCTGGCACACGCAACTCGGGCACGCGCAACACGGGTTCGTTGAATGCGGTCGGGCCTGAGATCAACAGGAGCGCATTGTCGCCCGCGATTTCAACCGGCGCTCCGGCGAACGCGCGGGCCGCCAGCTCGCGGATATACACTTCGCCGCCGCGGTTGCAAGGCTCGGTTGAAATGCGCGATGGGCGAATGTGGATGACGCTGCGCAACACCGATACGGATCGAAGCTTCAGCGGCATGGCGCGGGTTACGCTCAGCGATGATAAGAATCAGCAGGACGTCACTCCGATGCAGTTTACGCTGGCGCCGGACAAGGAAGAGAGCTTCCCCGTGGACGAGGCGACGGTGAAGGATGGCAATTGGATTTTGATGGTCTATGACCAGAATGGAGCGGCCCGGTTGATTCGCGGCGCATCGCTCGCCCCGACCGCGCCGCCTAAGACTCCCGGCGCTCCGAATTCGCCGAATCCGGCTGAGCAGAGTCCACTTTCGCCGGCGCCTCAAAGCCCTCCGTCATACGTCACCGGCGTCTTTGACGCGACTGGCTGGGCGCAGCAACCGCAGTCTACGCCGCCGGGCCAGGATGGCGCCGCGCAAAACGGGGCGGCTTCGGGCTCCGACGCGTCGAATGCGCAAAATGGCAACGTCGCGCAGACCGCGCCGCCTCAGGTGGAAATCGGTCCGGGGCAAGTCACCGTGACCCCGCGTCAAATCGCAGTCACAACCGAAAACGTGACACTTGAGTTCGAGATCTCGGCGCCAGGTCCGCTCAACTATATTATCGTTACTTTGCGCGCGGGTGATTTTCAGGACGTCCGGCAGGCGTTGATGTCTACGCCACAGGGACGCGTGCCGTTCCTGGTGCCGGCTGAACACGCGTCGGCGGGATTTTTCTACGAAGTCAAAGATGAGGCCCAGCGCGTGCTCGCCAGCGGCAACGGCGATTTCCGCCGTATAGCCAAAGGTAATTGAGCGTTCAAGTAGAGAAGATATCGTATGGGACGAACGGGAATGACTGAACAGACGGGAATCGCCCTGAGTGATTCCCTGTCTGTTCAGTCATTCCCGTTTTATCTATAGGTGGCCTTGACATTTTCCTTCGTAGCAGAGAAGATTCGCGCCTTAACAAATCCGAAAATTCACAAGCGTCGGGTTTTTCAAGCAAGCAAGTCTAGGACACAAGTAGAAAATTTATCTCCAAGCGAGGTGGAGGTCTTTGTATGCCACAACTCTTCACCCGTAGCACGAACACGCTTGCGCGGTTGAGCATCGCCATAGTCATATTACTTCTTGGATTGGGCGGTTGGTTGCTTCTTGAACTCAATCGCTCACCGTTTGTGACGCAAGCATTCGTGGCGCGGGAACAGCCGGTTCAATTCTCGCATAAGCACCATGTGGGTGATGACGGGATTGATTGCCGCTATTGTCACACGACCGTCGAGACGGCGGCGAGCGCGGGAATGCCAGCGACCAAAACGTGCATGAATTGCCATTCGCAATTATTTGCAAATAGTCCCTACCTGGAAATCGTGCGCGAAAGTTGGCGTACCGGCCAACCGATCAAATGGACGCGCGTGCATGACCTGCCTGATTTCGCCTACTTCAATCACAGCATCCACGTTAACAAAGGCGTCGGTTGCGCGACCTGTCACGGTCAAGTAGACCAGATGCCGTTGATGTGGAACACCGCGTCGCTGCAGATGGAATGGTGCCTCGAATGCCACCGCAACCCCGACAAGGTTCTGCGGCCAAACAGCGAGATCACTAATATGGAATGGCCAAAGAATTTGGATAAGAGCAAATATCCGAATGGGTGGGATCAAGCCAAAGAAGGTCCGGCCCTGGCCAAGGAGTACAACATCCAGCCGACAAGAGTGCTGGAGAGTTGTTCAACCTGTCACCGTTAACACCAAAATGTCTCATCGAGATCATCACCACGATATCGCGCCTATACAAGAAAAGATTCGGAAGGGCCTTGATAAAAATGAGGGCCGGGAATTCTGGCGGAGCCTTGAAGAGTTAGCCGACACGGAAAAGTTCCGCGAGTTCCTTCACCGCGAATTTCCCGCCGTCAACCCGTCCGAAGCCGACCCATCCTGGCTCGATCCGACCGGCCGCCGGAACTTTTTGAAGCTGATGAGCGCGTCGCTGGCTTTCGCCGGCCTGACCGCGTGTACCAACCAGCCCAAAGAGCATCTGGTGCCTTACGTCAAAACGCCTGAGGGGATGGTTCCGGGCAAGCCGCAGTTTTACGCGACGGCGATGCCGCTCGGCGGTGTGGCTTCGGGCCTGCTCGTCGAAAGCCACGAGGGCCGGCCGACCAAGATCGAAGGCAACCCCGACCACCCGGGCAGCCTAGGCGGCACGACCGTTTACGAACAGGCTTCGGTGCTCACCCTTTATGATCCCGACCGTTCGAAGGGCGCGCTCAATCTGGGCGACCCGCGCACCTGGGGCGAATTTCTGAATTGGTTCGGTAACGCCCTGGACGAACAGCGTAAGAAGCAGGGCGCCGGATTGCGCATCCTGACCGAGACCTCCACTTCGCCCACGCTCGCCGGTCAGATGAACAGGCTGAAGGCGGAATTCCCGCAGGCGAAATGGCACGTCTATGAGCCGGCCTCGCGCAGCAACGCGCTGGCGGGCGCGCAGATGGCCTTCGGACAGGCCGCCAACACGGTCTATCAATTCGACAAGGCCGATATCGTCCTCTCGCTCGACGCCGACTTCCTGACCAACGGGCCGGGCAGCGTCCGTTACGCGCGCGATTTCGTCAACCGCCGCCGCCTGACCGGCGGCGCTAAGGAGATGAACCGCCTCTACGTCGCCGAAAGCACGTTGACGACGACCGGCGCCAAGGCCGATCACCGCCTGTCGATCAGGGCGAGCGAGGTTGAGGCTTTCGCGCGCGCCGTCGCCGCCGCGGTCGGAGTCTCCGGCCTGCCGTCGGCGAATCTGACTGGCGACGCCGCGAAATTCGCCGATGCGGTGGCCAAAGACCTCAAGGCTCACAACGGCAAGAGCATCGTCATCGCGGGCGAACATCAACCGGCTTCCGTCCACGCCATCGCGCACGCGATCAACAGCGCGTTGGGCGCGCCCGGCGCGACGCTCTATTACACCGATCCGCTCGATATCCATTCAGGAGATGGGCCGGTCGACCAGATCGCCTCGATCAACGACCTGGTCGGCGATTTGAACGCGGGCAAAGTCGAATTGCTGGTGATCATCAGCGCGAACCCGGTTTACAACGCGCCGATCTTCAGCGGCGGCCAGACCTTCCTGGACGCGATGAAGAAGGCGCCGATGCGCGTTCATATGGGGATGTTCAACGACGAGACCGCGGTCAATTGCCCGTGGCATGTCTCCGAGACACATTTCCTGGAGGCGTGGAGCGACGCGCGCGCCTACGACGGCTCGGTCTCGATCATTCAACCGCTGGTTGTGCCGCTTTACGACGGCAAGTCGGCGCACGAACTGGTCGCCGCGATGCTCAATCAGGGCAGCAAGAGCGGCTACGACATCGTGCGCGATTACTGGCGGACGCAACCGCAATTCAGCGGGAATTTCGATCAGACCTGGAAACAGTCTCTGCACGACGGGGTGATCGCGAACTCCGCGCCGCCGCCGAAGACCCTGGCTCTGAAAGGCGATCTGGCGGCTTCGATACAACAAGCGGGGCAATCCAGGCCAGCGACGCCGAGCAAATACGAGATCGTCTTCCGCCTCGACCCGAACGTCTACGACGGGCGCTTCGCCAACAACTCCTGGCTGCAGGAAGTTCCCAAGCCGATCAATAAAATCACCTGGGACAATTTCGCGATCATCAGCCAGA
>Ga0187894_10001421_pt1 | contig 30723 bp, 27 predicted proteins | sample GBC1701081metaG_FD_136650 | JGI IMG/M metagenome (GOLD analysis project Ga0187894, IMG submission 136650) | White microbial mat communities from a lava cave in the Kipuka Kanohina Cave System on the Island of Hawaii, USA - GBC170108-1 metaG ...
GCGGGCGAGACATCTACGCCCTCACCGCGCCTCTCGTGGTGGAAGCGACCGAGCGTGTCGTCAGCGGGCGGGCTAAGATGAATGGCGTCGTTACCGCCGGTGAGGTCTTCGACGCGCCAGACTTTCTGAGGTCGCTCTGCCCGGAGCATCTCTCACTTGATATTCAGTTGTGAAATCTTGCATCAGACCGTGCAGAGAATGATTTGCAACGCCAATGTCTTAAACTTTTGCAGGAGAAAAGAAAAGGAAGGTACGATGACAACACAAAGAGAAAAAGCCGAGCTGTTTCGCGACTTACATAGCAAAGGAAATCCCTTGATTCTCTTTAATATCTGGGATGCAGGAAGCGCGAAAGCGATAGCGGAAGCCGGGGCGAAAGCCATTGCTACGAGCAGTTGGGCGGTGGCGGCAGCGAACGGCTTCGCCGATGGCGAAAAGCTGCCCTTCGATTTCGCGCTGGCAAATCTTGAGCGGATTGTTGCCAGCGTTGCCGCGCCCGTAACGATTGACCTTGAGGGCGGTTATACGACGGACAATGCGGAATTAAAAGAGAACATTAAAAAAGCGCTGGCAGCCGGAGCCGTCGGCATAAATTTTGAGGATCAGATTGTCGGCGGCGAAGGGTTGTATACGGTTGAGAATCAATGCGCTCGCCTCGAGGCTATCCGCGAAGTGGCGGAACAGGCTTCGCTGCCGTTCTTCATCAATGCCCGAACCGACGTTTTTCTCAAGACCTATCCTGCCAAGCACGATGAAGATCAATTGGATGAAGCCATTCGCCGTGCCGCCGCCTATGCGCAAGCAGGCGCGAGCGGCTTGTTCGCACCCGGATTGCGCGACCCTGCATTTATTGAGAAGCTCTGTCAGCTTTCGCCGCTTCCGGTAAATATCATGGTTTTGCCCGATACCCCGCCGCCGGCAGCGTTGGCGAAGCTGGGAGTTGCAAGAATCAGCTATGGCGGCACACCGTATCACCAGATGACGAAAGCCCTCACAGACGCCGGGCGAAAAGCCTTTGCCGATTATTTATCCGTGTAAAGAGTGTTCACGATTGATGATAAGGGCTTTTTGCTTAGATAGGAAAACTCCAAATGGCTTTTTCCAGTTTTGCAAACGAATAAGTAACCGCTTCGGGCGAAAGCCGCAGCGCATATCTCCGCAAATCGCTGCATTCATACAAAACCGTCATGAGCATCAAGCGTTTGCGAAAAGATTCGTCGAGTTCGTCGTCTGCATAGCCATACGCCTTGAAAAACTCGCGCTGCAAGTTGCCCTGTCCCTGAATCATTAAAACGCCGACGACGAGAAAATCGAATTCGTGAAAGCCGCAGAGCGAATCGGCAAAATCGAACAACCCCGAAATCCGCCAGCCGCCGCCGGATTGTTGCAGGCGCAAATTGCCGAAATGAACGTCGCCGTGCAGAAAAACCGTTGGACAATCTTTCGGCAGCAGTTTTAGATTCGTTTCGATATAGGCGGGAAGTTTTTCAATCCATTCAGGATTAACACCCGCAGCAAGCTGTCTTGCAACGGCGATTTTTGCTTGCCTTTCGATGAAGTTCTGCCAATCAAACTGCAACGCATCGGCGTTGTACGAATGAAGTTCTCGTAAGCCGACGGCAAGCTGCGTCAAAACGGCGATTTGTTCTTTTTCCGGCAACATCAGCCACCGTTGGCGGGTCAGCAATTCGCCGGAAAGCTGTGTTTGAATCAGGTAATCGAAACCTTCAAAATCGCCGCTGGCGACAATTGCGGGAGTCTGCAAACTCGTTTTGCCGCCGGCAAATTCGAGCGCCGCTTTTTCACGCTCAAAACCCTGTCGAAAAGGCGCGAAAATCTTGATGACAAAGGACTCGTCAACAAAAAAAACGATATGCTCACAAGGCTCGGAACGTCGCAATTCAAGATAGGCAATGCCGTGTCGCCGACAGATCTGCCGTCCGACCTCCAGCCATATATCGCTTCGATAATGTTTATCGAATTCCTGCTCGGTAGTAATCATCGGCAACAGCATTGTTATTATTGGATTCAATCACTTTTTGTTCGTTCCGGTCAAAGCCGTTGCCGCGCCCAAGCCGATATAGACGCCGCCGGCGAAATAGCGTTGAGCGCGTAAAAACCGGAGATTGCCGCGCAATAAATTGCCAATGCCACCGGCTAACAGCGAATACAGCGAGCCGCTGGTAAATCCTAAAACAACAACAATCACGCCCAAAAACAGAATTTGTGCGGCTACCGCGCCGCGTTCCACATCAATAAATTGCGGCAGAAAAGCGAAAAAAAACATCGCCGTCTTCGGATTTAAGACATTCACCAAAACCGCTTGCGAAAAGGTGCGTCGCAAACTCGTTTCTGCGACGGTCTCCGCTTCGACTTCCTTTTCCCGCGTCAGCAAAGTTTTGACGCCGAGATAAATCAGATAAGCTGCGCCCGCATATTTCACGATGTTAAATGCCATTGCCGACGACAACAGCAAAGCGGAAATACCAAAAGCGGCAGCGGCAACGTGAATCAACGTCCCGACCTCGACACCCAAACACGAAACAATGCCCGCCCGCCGTCCTTGACTAATGCTGCGGGCGATGATGTAAAGCGTATTCGGTCCCGGCGTAAAGACGAGAATCAAAACTGCCGTCGCAAATAAAATCAAAGTTGACCAATCCGGCATGATTTTCTCCTCTAGCTTTTCAAAACTCTTTCGTGACGGTGAATAAAAATTGAAATCATGTCTTATTCACTCATCCAATCAACAAAATTGCGGATTTTCGGCACGACCAGATAGGCGACAAAAAAGGCGATTGGAAATACGAATGCCCAGCTTTTCAGCCACAAGAAAATTAAATCTGCACTGAAACCTTCATTTATCAAAACTACGATAAACGACATCAGCATTGACATAAAAAATGCGACCAGCAAAACAAACACAAAATTTGCATATTTCTTCGGTATTTTCATTTTGCTCTTTACCGGCTTGTTCCTAATTTGAATTCAGGTTGCCATCGCATCTTCTCAAGCATTTCAACCAAAGACGCGCCTAATTTTTCCAGATTATTTTTCGTCTTTTCGTCGGTCATTGCTTCGCTGTCGCCGTCAAATTTACTGCCGACAAACGACACGGCGATTTCCGCCGATAGAACATTTACGCCGACGCTCATCAGTACGCCGCGCAGGTGCGACAGAGCGCGAACGCCGCCGAAACTGCCGGGCGAAACTGTCATAATCGCCGCAAATTTGCCCTGAAAAATCTCACTTCTGGGGTATCTGTCGCCTGGGCGCGAAGCCCAATCAATGGCGTTTTTGAGCGCCGCCGGAAGCGAGCCGTTGTATTCGGGCGAAGCAATCAAAAAGCCGTCGTGTTCGGTTAGCAGCCCCTGAAAACGCAGCGCATTTGCATCGAAGCCGTTGTTTTCGTGGTCATCCGGGTTGTATATCGGCATCGGGTATTCGCCTAAATCAATCAACGTCACTGCCGCACCGGCTTTTTCCGCGCCTTTGATTGCCGTTCGTAAAACTCGTTGACTGTAAGAATGTTGGCGGAGACTTCCCGCCAAAGCTAAAATTTTCGGTTTTCTGCTCATGGTTTGATTTTCTCCATTCGATTTCTGCGCCGCACTCATCTTTCGATTTATGTCAACGCCTCGCGTGCATAATCTTCGATGGTTACTTTTCCGGCGATTTGGTTTGCCGTTTCAAAGGTCAGAAAGTCTGCATTAGCCGCTTGAAACATTTCCTGATACGCTTCGGCATTTCGTTGGCTGGTAAAGGTTTTCAGGATTTCCAGCCATTGATTTTCGGGAACGGCAACCGCTTTAATCTCTCTGCCCAAAACTTTGGAAAACGCTTCCGCTACGTCATTCGGTGAATAGGGCAAACCTGACAATTCTTTGATTTGCACGCCTGCCGAAGTTTCCAACATCGCGTCTGCCGCTACACGACCAATATCTTCGGTGGCGACTTGCGGAAACTTCTTATCAAGCGGCTGATGAAAACTCGGCAAAATTCCGTCGCTCTTGACGGTTTCAAGAATCGAATTCCAGTTCTCCATAAAACTTGCCGGACGCACAAAAGTCGTCGGCATAGGCGAATTCCCAAATGCCTGTTCAAGTAAACGATTCGTCACAATCGGTCCCGTGCCGCTTGCCAGATGTGCGCCGACCGAAGACAGCACGACCAATTTTTCCAACGAAGAATTCCCGATTGCGGTTTGGAAGGCTTTGATAATCTTTTCGGTTTCGACAACCATATCTTCCGCTTGTTCATTCGGCGGATTCATCAAATACAAAGCTTTTCCGCCTTCCAAGGCTTTGGTTAAAGCGTCAGTGTCCTGCACGTCCGCAACTGCAACTTCCGCTCCCAAATCTTTCCAGGGTTTGCCTTTTTCTTCACTGCGGACAATCACCCGCACCGGCAAGCCTTTTTCCAATAATGTTCGCGCCACGACCGAACCGGTCTGCCCGGTTGCCCCGGATACGATATACATAAAATTATTCCTCCAAATTTACTTTTTCTCTTTCCAAAACAATCTGTCCAAACTCCATTCGCCGCCGCCCGCGACCGACAGGAACAAAAACACAAAGCAATACAACACCGCCATTTCACCGCCGTTTTGCAAAGGCAAAAACCCTTGTGGCGCGTGTGCCATAAAATAGGCGACCGCCATCAACCCCGACAACAAAAAGGCGACGGGACGAGTGAACAGCCCAAGTAAAATCAGCAAACCGCCGAAAAATTCCAGCGCCCCGGCGACCACGATGATTAGCGGCACGGGATCCGGCATCATTCCCGGTGGGGCTGGCGGAAAGCCGAAAAGTTTTTGACTGCCGTGCCAGATAAACAGAAAGCCCGCGATGATTCGCAAAACGCTTAAAAAACGCGGCGTCCAGGTTGCATAAAATGTAGGTAAGTCAGCCATAAGTTATTTACTTTCTCCTGTAGTTGATTCAAACCTTTGCCAAACTTTCTCAAGCAGCGCCGTAAGCTGTGCAAGTTCTGCTTCGCTCAAGCCGTAAAACCCGTCGTTAGTTTCGTCAACCGGCTCATCGAGTAGTTCTAAAAGCTGCAAGCCTTTTTCCGTGATGCGGCAATAAACACATCGTCGGTCTTCGGCGCAACTCTCGCGCCTGACCAATTCTTTTGCTTCAAGACGATCAATCATCCGCGTAATGCCGGGGGCGCGTTCAATCATGCGCTCGGCAATCGTCAAGGTCGGCAACCCGTCCGGCTCTGCGCCACGCAAAATCCGCAACACATTATATTGCTGCCCGGTAATGTCAAACGGCGCGACGATGCTTTCAAAATACGTTTTCAGCCTCTCCGCCGCCCGCAACAAAGCGACATAAGCGATGCCGCCCGGTGTCGGTCGAATACGTTTCTTGCCGGCAGGCTCATCGGTTGGTCTATTCTTCGCCATAAATTTACCTTACCTGTCAATAATTGACCTGTCAAGTAATTTAGCGGTTGACGTTTTTTAGTCGGCGAGTAGGGATTTTGAGGTGAGCAGGAAAATGTCGTCTCTGACACTTTAGCTTGTGTGGCGGTTTCCATATGCCTCAACGCCGCCGTAAGCTGCCCCTTCTTTGGTTCCTGCCTTTTCCCTTTCATGTGTGTTGTCAGGAGAGTAAAATTTAGGCAAACTTTACTGCGTTCGGCGTAGTCAAAAGGTTTGGCTGATTTCAGTTTCAGCACGGGAGCGATAGATGAAACAAGTTTTACGGCTAACTTTCCTCACAACCTTAGCAATTCTCGTAGTTGCCGATGCCGCTGACGTATTCGCACAGGCGCGCCCCAATCGCAATCCGCCAAAACAGGAGCGAATGCAACAGAAATTGCAACAGCGGCAACAGCGAATGCAGCAGGGCGATATTCCGCCCGCTTTGCGGAAGCAGTTCCCGTCTCCGAAGCAGCGTCCCGGCGGGGCGATTCCCGGACTTGAAGCGCCAAATGCGAATAAAGCTCTCAATCCCCAACAACGTGAGATGCGCCGACAGTTGATTGAATCACTCGGGCTGACGCCGGAGCAGAAATTCAGAATCGGCGGCATTTATGAAGCGCACAAGGGAGAAGCTATTGAAGTTGGTCGGCGTTTGCGACAAGCGCGTAAGAATTTAGATCAGGCATTGTGGAACGAGAATTACAACGAAAATCTCGTCAAACAGTACACGGAAGAACTGGCACAAGCGCAAGCTGACCAGATCAGACTGCAATTTCGCGTCAACTCGGAGATTCGCGGCACAATCAATCCTGAGCAGATTCGCCGCTTCCGTCAGAAAGAGCGCGAAATGGAAATGCTACGCCGTCAACAGATTCAACAAGAATTACAACTGCGAAATCCCGACGATGATCAACTGCCGCCCATCAAAAAGCCGCCCAATGATTTTGACGAAGATCAATTGTTGCTCCTGCTGCTACAGTGAAGGCTGGACATTGCGGCTATCTGCCGATTAAAATGCAGCCAAGCATAATGGAATGCAGAAATTTTCAGGAGGATTATGGAAGAGAACGATATAACGTATCACGCGGTCGAAAAAGATGGACAGGTAACAGCAATCTGGGAAATGCAAGGCAAAAAGCACGTTCGCACGATTGACCCGCGCAGTCATGAAGGTCGCGCCATTCTTGGCACACATGATATGCATGAACAACCATCTGACGATCAGGCTCAAGCGCAGGCATTATAAGTCAGGCATTTGAGAAATTGTAAAGGGACGAGCTAAACCTTGCCGGGTTGCCTGTCAACTCTCAAGGGTTTTGTTCGTCCCTTTGCTTTTGCCTACAGAAACCGCAGTTCATGTGCCGTCGCTATCAGCCCACACTCCGCTGCCATTTCATAGTACAGTTGCAAGCCGCGCAAACTTTCATCGTCCAAGTCATAGCTGATATTTTCCCGCATATAGGTCAACAATTCATGGTAAGGTAAGCCAAGACTATCGCCGTACATCGTCGCTAAGGTTTCCGCGTTCGCCAGTCCTTCGCGCTTTGCCGCCGCAAAGTCCACATCGCCAACGCCGATTTTAGAGTCACCTCGCACCGCCCAGAAAGCAAAGACGAACGGCAAGCCGGTATGTTTGCGCCACTCTTCCGCCATGTCGTAGACCTGTAATTTCGCACGGTCTATTAACATCGCCGGATCGCCGATAATCAGCGCCGCATCCTCGCTTTCCAACATATCGGCAAGGCGTGGCGGCGACGTGCGATAACGCGGCTGTAAGCCATAAAAGCGGCGCAGAATAATTTGAATCAATGCCGCCGAAGTGCGCGAAGAGGTGTCGAGAGCAACGGATTGCACCGCTTCAATCGGCACCCGCGACGCCAATACGACACTGCGAACCCGATTTTTAGAAGCGACACAGACTTCCGGCACAGCCAGTAATCCGTCAATGCGTTGATACTCGATGGCAGGAATCATCGCCACATCAGCGAGTTTGGTCTTGAGCATATCGGAGCAAACGGCAGGCGCAGCATCAGACAGAAACTCACATCGGTCTTGTTGTTCTCCATAAAGGAAGCTATAGCAGAGCGGCGCGGTATTCAGATAACTCGATGCAGCAACGTAAGGCTTCATAAGTTAATAGTCTAGCTTGCCAGTCTTGAGAGTCCAGAGAGTCTTGGAGTGGTGGCATTGTCCCTTGTCCACTATCCATTGTCCAATGCCGATTGAGGTCAATAACTTGGCAACCGCAGCCTTAGCGGAACTGAAAAATCCTACCGATGATCACCCATTCTACTTCCGAGGCAGTCATCTCTATGGCAACGGTAGTATGAGTCTTGGCAGGGTAGTCAGAGACTTCTAAAACAAGACAAATATCTTCAAATTCATCTTGAGAAGTATTCTCTTGGGCGTCGAATCTCAGAATCTCTCCACCAATTGAGCCATTTTCCACTATTTGCAAAGGCTCAGGATCAAACGATATAGCCTTAATGCCTCTAATAGTGAGCTCTCCCTCTAAAAAGTCAGGCTCACCTTCCTGATAGTCTTCCTGCATAAAATTACACAGGTCAATTTTGAGCCGCAGGTCTCTGTTTTCAGGTGAATAAACAAGAGCGTCAACAGGACTGTCATGAAAATATAGGTTTTTGAAAAGTTCTGATGGTCTCATGGATTCTTCCAAGGTCGAAGATGACAATGCCTCGCATTTGTCGGATTTCCGTTAATGTCAAGATATTTATTGCCTTTGTGTGTGCTATTCGGATTATAGACTTGGTAATGACTACGCCTCTGTATCCGTGAACACTCGAGACTCTCCAGACTCTCTGGACTCTCAAGACTCGCTAGACTTATCGAAACGGCATCTTGACGCCGCACTCCGGGCAGAATTTCGGGCTGCCTTCCGGTTGGAAACCGCAACCTGTACAGGTTAGCTTCACCTGCAATGGTGCGCCGCATTCCGGGCAGAATTTACTGCCTGTTGTTTTCGCGCCACAGGCGGAACACGATAAGGCGCTTTGCGGCGCGGTGGCTCCGGCGCTCATATCAACGCCTGCCGTGTAATCGGTCTGCTGGGCTTTTTCGTGCAGTTGATTTCGCGCTGCATCGCTCATTGCCTGTGCTTTGCTGGCGGCAAAATGCTCCTCAAAATCGGGAGCGCATTCTTCACAAAGCCCCGCTTTAGTATTCCAGCAGACTTCCGGGCAGACCCACTTGCCACACTTCGTACACTGCTTGAAATAGGCTTTCGCTTCTTCGACTGCCGCCGCAAAAGCGTTGTCGTGCGCCTTGCCGCCAACGGCTCGCTGGATTTCGTAGGCGCTATTACCGGCGCTCGTAAAGACACCGCCAAAGAGGTCGCCAGCAGCGCGTAAAAAGCCGCCCGCCATGCCGGTTACGGATGGCTGAAACCGTGTCATGTGTCCGTTGCCGCATTTATCGCAATAAAATTTGAACTGATAGCCCTTGTCGGTTGAAAGGTCTTGGTGATTCGCTGTGAAGGCGATAAGCGCCATAAAAATTACTCCTTTTATAAGCCGCATTTTCCACAAAAGATTTCCACAGTAGTTGTGGAAAAGTATGTGAAAAACGCCTTTTTTTCGGAGGCAAATTTTTGAATTCTGAGGACTTTTAGCACATTGCACAGATTTTGTTCAAAATCTGTTTACAATAGTAACATCAATGATTACCGCAGTTACGGGGATAAATAGCGTTTTTACAGGCTTTTTTGCAGCCTCTTTTGCGACTCTGTAACAACCTCTGTCCGGCGCTCTTTGACCTGTCGCGGCGCTTTCACCCCAAGGCGGACAGAAACGCCGCCAGAGTTAAAGTTTCAGTCAAAGTCCGGGTCTTCTACCTGCTGTTTCACGCGGTCATAAAATTCAAAAGCAGCGTCTAAAACCTTACGCGGTCGCGCTCCGTCCGCCGGTCCGATGAAGCCTTCGCGCTCCATCATATCGAGAATCTTTGCCGCCCGCCCGTAGCCAATCTGTAGCCGTCGTTGCAAGACCGAAGTTGACGCCCGCCCCAACTCAATGACCTCTGCCAACGCCTTTTCGTACAACTCATCGCGTTCGCCTACATCGCCGCTCAAGCCTTCGGCTTCCTGTTCGCTCATGGTCACCGAGTCGTTGAAAGCGGGACGCGCCTGTTCCTTGACGTACTCGGCTATCTTGTTTACCTCATTCTCATTAACGAAAGAGCCGTGAACGCGAACCAGACGCGAAGTTCCCGGCGGCAGAAAGAGCATATCGCCCTGTCCGAGCAACGCTTCCGCGCCGTTGGCATCAATAATCGTCCGCGAGTCTACTTTTGAAGAAACACGGAACGACATCCGCGACGGGATATTGGCTTTAATAACTCCGGTGATGATGTCAACCGACGGGCGTTGCGTCGCCAGCACCAGATGAATGCCAACCGCCCGCGCCATCTGTGCCAGTCGCGCAATAGAAGTCTCCACTTCGCTCCTCGCCACCATCATTAAATCAGCAAGTTCGTCAATGGCGATGACAATATAAGGCAGCGGTTTCGGCGTTGCTGGATTCTCTTCGGCAAACGGCGACTGCCGCAAATCATTCACCTGATGATTGTATTGCTCAATGTTTCGCACCCCGTACTTCGCCAGTTCTTTATAGCGGTTCTCCATTTCGTTGACTGCCCATTTCAAGGCGTTAGCGGCGCGTTTCGGGTCGGTGACAATCGGCGTCAGCAAGTGCGGGATGTTTTCATAAAGCCCAAGTTCAACGCGCTTGGGGTCAACCATGATAAATTTGACCTCTTCGGGCGAGGCTTTGTAGAGAATCGAACAGATGAGCGCATTCATGGTTACCGATTTGCCCGCGCCAGTCGCCCCGGCAATCAACAGGTGCGGCATTCGCGCTAAATCGGCAATGTACTCGTCGCCGTTGATGGTCTTGCCAAGCGCGATGGTCAACTTCGAGGCAGAGTTCTTGAATTTCGGCGATTCGATGACTTCGCGCAGGAGAATCTTTTCGCGGTGCAGATTCGGCACTTCAATACCGACGGTGGATTTGCCCGGTATACGGTCTATGCGGATGGATTCGGCTTTCAATGCCAGACATAAATCTTCCGCCAGACCGACGACGCGGCTGTATTTGATGCCGGGGTCAGGTTTGAATTCAAAGGTCGTGACCACCGGACCCGGATTGATGCGATGAATCTGTCCGGTGACCGAAAACTCTTTGCACTTTTCGGCAAGCGTGACGGCGCGTTCGCGCAACTCTTCCTCTGCCTGTTCGTGTGGTCCGATGGGAATTTCCAGTAACACCGTAGAAGGCAGCGCGTAATTCGTTGGACTGGGTTTTGCCATCGCTTTGCGGGGTTTGGCAACATCGCGGCTGATGGGTTCGTCCGGGTCGAGCGGCGTAATGGTGCGGTCAATGTACGCCGTGCGGGTCATCTCGGCAACTTCCGGGTCAAGCGTCGGGTCGCCGGTGACAGATTTGCGCGAATTGCCGTTGCCATTCTTGCTCTCTTCGGCTCTGGCTTTGTAAGCGCGAAGCGCTTCCGCCGCCTGATTTCTTGGCGATGGCTTGGCGGGGGGGAAATCGTCGTCTGCCGCCTCGTCCTCTGGCGATAACAGGGCGGCTTCGTCTTTACCCGCAACCGGCGGCAGCGGCTCGGTTGCCGGTTCCTCTCCCTGTGGCAATGCCGAATCATTGCGCGATGCAGGTGCAGAGGAAGTTGCCGAAGCCGCCATCTTGCGCGGTTCTGCGCTTGTTTCTGCCGCCGCTTCCTGTGCGTTCGGCGGGGCGCTCTCCGGCGACAAATTTCGCTGCGCTTCCGCCTCTCGATTGGCGCGTTTGACAATGACCGGCTCAGACATTGGCGGAAGCGATTCTTCCTTCAGTCGTTTTGCTTCTTCAACCTTGTGCTTGCGTTTCTCTTCCAGCAGACGCTGTTGAATCTCCATCTCGCGCTGGCGTTCAAGGTCTTCGGCTTCGCGGCGTCGCTGTTCTTCAGCGCGACGAAGCCGTTGCTCTTCCGCTTCCGCCTGCCGGCGAGCAGCGCGTTCTGCCCACCAATCGCGCAGTTGCGTCAAGACGCCGCTGGTCTCTCCGTCTGCGGCGCGGGCTTCGCCCGCGCCGCGTAATCTGGCGACCAGACCAGTGACGGAAATTTCCAGCGTCAAAAGGACGGTCATTGCCAGCGCAAAGGTCAGCACGATTGCCGCGCCAATGAGATTCAACGCCGACGCTAACGCGCCCTCAAGCCAATAGCCGAGCATCCCGCCATTCGTGGCGGCGTGTTCGAGAGTCGTAAGATTGAGTTTCGGAAAGAGAGCTAAGAATCCGGCGAAGGTCAATAGAAAGAGGGTTGCGCCGATGGCTCGCCGTTTATTGATGCCGTAGTGTTCGGTGCGCCACTGCTGCCACGCAATGTAGAGCAACAGTACCGGAATGGTAAACGCTGCCAGCCCGAAAATTTCGAGAAAGAGATTGCTGAGATTCGCGCCGACAACGCCAATTAAATTTGCGGTTCCCTGTTGAGAACTTGCCGTATTGAAGGTCGCATCTTTCGGGCTGTAGGTAATCAGGCTCAAAAAGAGCATCACAGCCAGAAGCGCCAGACCAATAGCAAGCGCCTCGTTAGTCCAGGACTTATAGCCCGCTTGACTGACTTTCGGTTTGCTGCCCATGTTTTTTCCACCACCTAAAAGGTACAACGAATCTTACGACATTACGGGCATAGAATAAAAGCCCTATCTACGCAGAACCGCCATTCAGCCGCAAAAAAACTGCAATACTGCAATTAGCCAGAGAAACAAGGCTGAGAAATCATTGGGCTATAGATTGTAAAAAACAATTAGACAGGATTAACAAGATTGACAGGATGAAATAGATGAGCGATCACTTTTTTCTTTGTTATCGTTCTGCTCTCTTGTTAATCCTGTTAATCCTGTCTCAATATACTTTCTATTTTGCCGGGGCTGCCGCTGCTTTAGCGAAATCACCGGCTTTAATAATCGTCATCTTCGATAAATCGAGATGACGGCGCATGGCGGCATTGATCTGCTCAGGCGTTAAGGCGGCAATCTGTTTATCGAGTTTTTCATCCCACAGGAAATCCCGGTTCAGAAAGAGATAAGATGCCAGTTTACTGCTGATGCCGGAGTCCTCCGCCCGCGCCAGTTTGCGGGATTGCAGATAGCCGCTTTTTGCCGCTTCCACCTCTTCCGCCGTAAAGCCGTCTTTCAAAACTTTGGCAAGCTCTTCTTTGAAGCCGGTTTCCAGTTTTGTGACATTCTGCGGCGCATAGATGGCGAAGGTAGTGAACTGCCCGTTCTTATCAAGCGCCCCGGCGTTCAGCGATGAATCTACGCCATAGCTCAAGCCATCTTTTTGGCGGAGACGCACCGCCAAACGTGAGTTTAAGAAACCGCCGCCAAGCATAAAATTACCGAGAACGAGCGCCGGATAATCCGCGTCGTCATCGCGCAGGTTGAGCCGTTGTCCGGCGATGAAAACGGCATTGGCTTTATCGGGCGTTGGTATCGCTTCATTTTTAGCGGCAATCTCTTTATAAGCATTGGTGAGCCGCACATACGGTTTGGGACTCTTCCACGAGCCGAAAAGCTCGCCGGTCAATTTCTCAATCTCTTTGGCGTCGAAATCACCAACCAGAGAGATTTGTGCGTTCGATGCGCCATAAAAATCACCATAAAACTTCTTCACTTCATCGAGCGTCACCGCTTTGGTTTCGGCAATGTATTCATCCAGCGTTGAGGTATAGCGCGGGTCGCTCTTCGGGTAGGGGTTCATATGGCGACCAAAGGCAATGAAAGCCGCCGCCTGCGGGTCGCTGCGTTGGAATTCAATTCCGGCGAGCGATTCCTGTTTGAGTTGTTCAAATTCGGCGGCGGGAAATGCCGGCTCGCGCAGAATCTCGGCTACCAGTTTCAATACGGCGGGCAGATTTTCGCGGGTTGTCTCGATTGAAGCTCCGGCAGAAGTCGCGCCGCCAAAGATGGCGACTTGAGCCTTCAATTTATCGAATTCGTCTTTTATCTGCTGGCGGGTGCGCTTCGTCGTGCCGCGCATCAACATCTGTCCGGCGAAGGATGCCGCCGCGCCACGATTCTGTAAACTCTTCTCGTCACCGAAGCGAAATGTCAGGTTGGCGACAACGGTATTACCGCGTGTCTTTTTGGTCAGCAAAGCCATCTGCAAGCCTTCTGCTTTCGCTCTGGTGGTGCGGGCTTCGATATTGGCGGGCGACGGGTCGAAGGCTTCCCCGGCGGCAATCGCCGTTTCGCCTTTGTAATCCTTGACCAGCGCCGCCACATCCGGGGTTGCCGGAATTTCGGCGCGTTCCGGTTTTGCCGTCGGCATGAATAGACCGACGGTGCGATTCGATGGTTTCAGATAAGCGGCAGCAACGCGCTGCACATCTTCAACCGTCACTTTACGCAGCCGGTCACGTTGCAGGAAGAATAAGCGCCAATCGCCCTGTGCAATGTATTCGCTCATAAACAAGCCAACATTTTTGGCGGAGTTGAGCGTCAATTCGATATTCTTTAAGAGCGCGGTGCGGGCGCGTTCGACTTCTTCTTTCGTCGGCGGATTGGCAGTAATGCTTTCAATGGTCTTCACCATCGTCTCGCGGGCATCCTCAAGCGCCGACTCCTGCCGCACGACGGCAATGAAGGTAGCCGCGCCGGGGTCGTGTTGTTGCGGGCTGAATGCGCCGACAAAACTGGCTTTCTTTGGTTCCACCATGGCTTTATAGAGGCGACCGGAAGGCGAATCGCTGAGAACGTGCGTGAGAATACTGAGCGCCGCCGAATCGGGATGCGGACCCGCCGGACTATGATAGACCGCGATGACGCCTTGCACATCGCCAACGCGCCGCAAGGTTACCAATCGTTCGCCGTCCTGTGTCGGCTCTTGGGTATAGGTTTTCGGCAGCACGCGGGACGGTTTCGGAATCGGCGAGAAGTATTCATGCACATAAGCGAGCGTCTTGGCTTCATCGAATTTTCCGGCGACCAGCAATACCGCGTTATCCGGTTGATAGTATTTGCGATAAAAGGCTTGCAGATTGTCAATCGGCACGTTTTCGAGGTCTGAGCGTGAGCCGATGGTGGATTTGCCGTAATTGTGCCACAGATACGCCGTTGACATGACGCGCTGGTACAAAATGGCGATAGGTTGATTTTCGCCCATCTCAAATTCATTCCGCACGACGGTCATTTCGCTGTCGAGGTCTTTTTTGGCAATAAAGGAATTGACCATGCGATCCGCTTCAAGGTCTAACGCCCAGCGCAAATTTTCATCCGTCGCGGTGAAGGATTCGTAGTAGTTGGTGCGGTCGGCGCTGGTGGTGCCGTTGGGCGCGGTGCCGTGTTCGGTTAATTCCTGTGGGATATTCTTATGTTTCGGCGTTCCCTTAAAGACCAGATGTTCGAGCAGATGCGCCATGCCGGTTTCGCCATAACCTTCGTGCCGTGAACCGACCAGATAAGTAATGTTGACAGTAATCGTCTGTTTCGATTGATCGGGGAAGAGCAGAACACGCAAACCGTTTTCCAGTTTGTATTCGGTAATGCCTTCAACGGAGGTAACTTTGCTAATGCCTTTCGGTAAGGCGGTTGGTTGATTTTGGGCAACTAGATTGGTTGATGCGCCGACGACTAAGCTCAATGCCAGAATCATTGAGAAGAAACGGCGTTGAAATGGTATCATTTTGGAACTTTTGTAATTCATAGTGACTCCTGAATAGGTTATTGCGGCTGAACAGTTTCGTGTACAAAAAGATGAAGAGAGCCGTTTTTAAGCGGCTGCCTGATCCGATTCCTTATTTGGTTGAAGGGAATCGAAATCATAAAGTATATCTTCGCGGCAAATGCCCGCCTCAATCAAGTCCTCGGCAACGCCATACTCAATACCGTCTTTCTCGACATAGATTTTATCATCACGCAGACGCAGAAAAACGATAATCCAGTGTTTGCGGAAATCCCCTTTGTGTCTATATCCAGCAACATATAATTGTCAGTAGATTCATCACACAAGGTCGTACTTTCTATGTCGGGTTGGTCGGAAGGCATTTCGGCGTGATAACGCAAGACCTCCCGAATCGCCTGCCGGTATTTTTCTACTCTATCCATTTGACGATCTCCTCTTTATCGGACTTGAAAAATTGCGGCATAGAGTTGCATTTAAGCAATGGCGAAATCAGTCAAGGCGCGGGTCTGCGGGTCGTAAAACGCCAGCACAATATCTTCCTTTGGCGCTCCCGCATCTAATAACTCCTGCCCGATGCCATAGTCCGTGCCGTCCCACTCAACGCGAATCTTCTCATCCTGAATACGAAGATGAAAAACCATCCAATGCTCGTGTCTGCCCTTGTGCCAACCAACTTTCATTACCAGATAATTGTCACTCGCTTCATCGGCAATCGCTACGGTTTCAATGCCTTCGCGTTTTGCCGTATATTGCGCGTACTGAGCAACAAGCTGTTGAGCAATTTGTCTATAGGTTGTTAATTTATCCATTCAACAATCTCCTCCTCAGTCGAATTGAAGATCAGCAGATTCATCTGCCGCCTGGACATGACGAATTTTACCGAAGAACGTTGAAAAAAGTTCTCCCACACCTCTTGAGCAACCGCTAAGTAGAGTTTTCGCTCCGGCGAGGTCTCCTCCAGAAACATACTATAAATGTCATACTGTCCAAGCGATTTCTCCAATTCACTGAAAAGCGAGATGCTTTTGAAAACTTTAATTTCAACAACAATCTTCCGCCCACTCTTTTCAGCAGCAATGGTCTTTTCAGCGGCAAGATCAACAAATAACTGCACATCCTCAAATTCAAGAATAAATGGATCATGAGTAATTACCCAGCCATCCTTGACCAGTGGATTCTTCACGGCATCGTGATAAGCATCCCGTCTCGGCATTCAAATACCCTTTCACCCTATGCGCTCACGGTTTCAACTTCGCCGCGTGCAGCTTTGCTCTTCAAAATCAGATAGCTCTTAATGAAATCATCTAAATCGCCGTCCAGCACGGTGTCTACATCGGCGCGTTCGTACTTGGTTCGCACATCCTTCGCCAGCCGGTACGGATGCAGTACATAGTTACGAATCTGCGAACCGAAAGAGATGTCACGCTTCTCTTCTTCGAGTTTTGCCGTCTCTGCGCGTCGCTTCTCCATCTCCAGTTCGTAAAGCCGTGATTTCAAAATTCGCATCGCCACTTCGCGGTTCTGATGTTGCGAGCGTTGATTCTGACAGGTGACGACAATGCCCGAAGGCAGATGCGTGATTCGCACGGCTGAATCGGTGGTATTGATGTGCTGCCCGCCCGCCCCCGTCGCCCGGTAGGTGTCAACGCGCAAATCTTTTTCGAGAACTTCAATCTCAACATCTTCCTGAACATCCGGGTAGACAAAGACGGAAGCGAAACTGGTCTCGCGGCTCGACCCGGCATTAAACGGGCTGAGACGCACCAGACGATGGACGCCTGCTTCTGCCGCCATGAGTCCATAGGCATAATCGCCGGAAACCGTGAAGGTCGCCCCCTTGATACCAGCTTCCTTGCCCGGTTGTTCGTCTACCAAGTCGGTCTTAAAGCCCCGGCGTTCCGCCCAGCGCAGATACATTCTCAGTAACATCTGCGCCCAGTCCTGCGCGTCCGTGCCGCCCGCGCCGGCGTTGATGGTGACAATCGCATCGCGGGCATCGTTTGCACCGGAAAGCAGCATCTCGGTTTCCGTCTCTTCAACCTCTGCCCGCATCGTGGCAATCAAGGTTTGCAGTTCGGTGAGCGAGCTTTCATCTTCCGCCGCAAAATCAAACAGCACCGCCGCATCATCAACATAGCGGTTGAATCGTTCAGCTTTGGCGATGGCAGTTTCCAGACGACTGCGTTTCTTTAAGGTCTTTTGCGCCTGTTCCTGATCGTTCCACAATTCCGGTTTGGCAATCTCTTCTTCAAGGCGCGTCAATTCGCTGCGTTTGCCATCCGGGTCAAAGAAACCTCCGTAGCTCGGTAGCTCGTTGTGCCAAATCGTCGTACTCAGTTCTTAGTTCTTCAATCATTTTTTTCTCTTTTCTTCTTTCTTTCTCAAAATCTCAAACGCGCCAGCCGCCAGTAAAAGCGCCGCGCTCAATACCGTACAGGTCACGGCAAACCAATCGCCGGCGCGTGTGTAAAGGGTTAGATGCCCAACAGTCGCATCCGTGTTGACCTGAAACGTGCGGGTTGCCGCCTGAAACATCGGCGTTTCATCCAATACATCGCCCTGCCGGGTGATTGCCGCCGACAGCCCTGAATTGGTGACGCGCAGCAAATCCACATCATTTTCAACAGCGCGAAAGACCGCTTGCGATAAAGTCTGCCGCGCTACTGCTGCCGGTCCAAACCACGTTTCATTGGACAACTGCACAAACAGTGTCGCGCCGTCGCGCCGACTGTGCCGCGCCATATCGGGGCGCGTCACTTCAAAGCAGATCATCGTCGCCAGCTTTACGTTGTCAATGTCACTCAAGGTGAATTTATTGCCCGCTTTCACGTCGGCAACCAGCGTCGGAATGCGATCCATAAACGGCAGCCAGCCCCGCGCCGGCACATATTCACCAAACGGCATCAATGCCATTTTATCATAGCGGCTCAGTAACTCACCATCGGGGCGAAGCAGATAGGCGCTGTTGTAATTGCTCTCCGGCGCGTCGCCTTCTCGCGGCGCACCCCAACTACACATCAACAAATAGACCTTATGCCGCCGGGTAAAATCCGCCAATAGTTTCCGCAGTTTGGCGTCGCGTTCATAGTGAAAGTTGATAGGCGCTTCCGGCAAGATGACCAATCTGGTCTTCGGACGGTTCGCCGCATTAGCCACCGCATCGCCGATTGCGGGATTTGCTGCGTCCTCGTTCTCTTCTTTCTTGTCCGCTTCGGCAATTCCTTGCTCTGCCAGTTGCAAATGGCGCAAGGTCATCTGTTGAAAGAATGCTTCATTGTTCCAATCGCCTTCAACCGGAATGTTTGGCTGCACCATCACCACCGAAAGCATTGCTGCCGATGGTTTATCGGCGGGTCGCTGCAAGCCAATGACAATGACCACAATACCGAGCAGCACCGCCAGCGAAAAGACCACCCAGCCGCGCCGGTAGCCCCAGTAGATCAGCGCAAAGACCACCGCCGCGCTCATCAACACCAGAAAGGCGCTCACCAGATAGACGCCGCCGAGTCTCGACATTTGAATAATTGCCGGTTGAAAGGCTTGTGAATAACCCAGCGCATTCCAGCCGACGCCAATCACCTGTTGCCGCAACCATTCGCTTGCCGCCCACACTACGGGCGCAGCCAAAATCGCCCAACCGCCGAAATGCTTGATGGCAAACGACAACACTCCGCTAAAGAGCGCCATAAAAACGCCAAAGATTGCCGCAATCATCGTCGCCAATATATAGCTCAACCACAGCGGAATTTCGCCGTAGTTGTGCATTGAGTACGTCACCCAATACGATGTGCCTAAATAGAAAATCGTCCCGGCAACCCAGCCGTAAGCAAACGCCCGCCAGAATTTCTGCAATCGCGCCGCCGACAAAATCAATGGCGCAGCGCCGACCCAGCCAAGCGACCACAGATTCCAGTTCGGAAATGCCAGCGCCAATAGTAAGCCGGAGATAATTGCCAATGACAGATTGCCGACAACCGGCGGGGCGCTTTGTTGATAAGGCAGAACTTTGGCAACGCGCAATCGCGCAGCAAGTATATCCTCTTTGGAAAATACCGCGTCAGGTGGTGTGCTGTAGTTGCCGTTTGTGGATTGATGAGCGAACGGGCGGCGATTTTTTTTGCGGGCGGGCTTCAGAGTCCTGATGACAGCTTGCCGGTTATAGAGGTTCGATTTGCTCATCTGTTCTTGTGTAGTGTTAAAGATGTTGCCAGAATTGATTATCGTAGCAGAGAAAGGGCTTCCACCACAGAGACACAGAGACAGCACAGAGATTGGTTTCTTCTCCTGTGAGCAAATCAAATGTAGTGAATCAAAAGACAGCATAAAGACTCTACCCTCTTCTCTGTGCAACCTCCGTGTCTGCGGTGTCTCTGTGGTGGAAGCTTTGTCTTCGTCAAATCCGCAATCAAAGGGCTTGTTCGTGTACGAGGTCAGCCATATAGGAACTACGCACCAGAGGACCAGCAAAGACGGCGCGAAACCCTAAACTTTCGCCATAAACTTTATACTCTTCAAAAACGTCAGGATGAATATACTCCGCCACCGGCAGATGCCGTCGCGTCGGTTGCAGGTACTGTCCAATCGTCACCACATCCACATCATAGGTACGCAAATCTTCGAGCAATTGTTTTACCTCAACAATCGTTTCGCCAAGCCCGACCATCAAGCCCGATTTCGTCAACGTCTGCGGCGCGTAACGATGCGCTTCCTGCAAGACTTCGAGCGACTGTTGATAAACGGCTTGCGGGCGCACCCGGCGATAGAGTCGCGGCACAGTTTCGACATTATGATTATAAGTATCCGGGCGGGCATCCAATACGACCTGAAGCGCGGCGCGATTACCTTTGAAATCGGGCGTTAATACTTCGATTTGCGCTTCCGGCAGACGACGACGCACCGCTTCAATCGTCCGCGCAAAATGCAACGCCCCGCCGTCCGCTAATTCATCGCGGTTGACCGACGTTATCACGACATAGCGCAGCCCAAGTTCTGCCGCCGCTGCCGCCACCTGTTCCGGTTCTCCGGCGAGCGATTCCATCGGCAGCCCGCGTCCGGTCTTCACGGAACAGAATCCGCAACTACGCGAACAGATGTCACCAAGAATCATGAAGGTCGCCGCGCCGCGCCCGAAGCATTCATTACGATTTGGACAACGGGCTTCTTCGCAGACGGTATGCAAGCCGCGAGTGCGAAACATCGCTTTCAAGTCGTGGTCTGCCTCAACATTGCGCTGCGGCTTGCGTAACCACTCCGGTAATCGCGGCGTTGCTCTTTGTATTCCTTCCAGTTGAATCAGCATATTTCAATAGTCTAGCGAGTCCAGAGAGTCTAGCGAGTCTTGAGAGTTCAGAGAGTCTGGAGAGTTTTGGAAATCAAGAGAAAGTAGCATTGTCCATTATCAATTATCCATTGTTGAATGAGGTAACAACCTTGCAACGGTATGGCATTGAAACCACAAAGAACCACTGAACAACAATGGACAATGTTCAATGTTCAATTGACAATGACTCGATTACTTTACTCTCCAGACTCTCTGAACTCTCTGGACTCTCAAGACTAATTTTTACTCGTATAGATCATCAGCCCTTTGTAGCCTTGCGTCGAAAGTTCGCTGCTAATTTTCTGCGCTTCGTCGCGTGAATCGTAAGGACCGATGTTGACCTGATAGAGTGTATCCTGTCCGGTCGGTTCCTGAATGTAGGCGCTCCAATAATTCTTATTGCGGAGTTCGGCTCTGGCGCGTTCCGCCGCTTCTTTCGTGCCGTAAACCTGAAACTTGATTGTGTATTTCAAAGGGACAGACGCTTCCATGCTCTGCTCACGACTATCGCTTGGCGTAGCAGCCGCTTGCGTCGTCGCTTCGGTTTTCGTGGGCGGTTTGGCGGTCTTTACTTCTTCACTGTTGCTGCCGGGGGCGAGGCTGTTTTTAATCACACTCAACCCCGCGCCGAAGGCAATCAATAACATCAACAGCCCCGTTATAAAGACGGCGACGACCTGTTTATTACTGAGTAACGGTTTGTAATTTTCTCTATCGGTATGAATCTGACTTTCCATCTTGAAAATCCCTGAACTTTCTCGCTGCATGCTATAAATTCGGGGCGCGTCTATTGTTCCAGAGAAGCAACAGCTTGAGCAAGGTCAGCCTCATAAAGTTTGCGTAAATTCGCCTTGCTCATTCCTTTTTTAGAGCATAACATAAAGCACGACGATTTGTTGCCCCATACCTCGCAGGGGTAGTGCCAATTCTGTCTGGAGCGTATTACTGTGACCCCGAAAAAAAGTCTTTCCTTATTGCTTGTCTGTTTGTTGATTTTCAGCCTTGCGCTTGTCGAAGTAAGCAGCAATCAAACCCGCTTTGGCGAAACCCGCCGCATCGTCTTGCCGTCTTACTCTATTCTTGATGAAAACGCCCAACCATTGATAGCGGCAAGCGGCAAAGTCGGCTTCGTCTCATCGGTCACAGACGGCTCGCTTATCTCGTTCAGCACCGTTACGGGCAAAATCTTTTCGACCATCGTTGTCGGGGAAAGCGTCGGACAGATTTCCATGCTTGAGACCGACGAACAGCGACTCATCGCCGTTCCTGCCGCCAATCTGCCAACCGCCGGACATCCGGCAACCGTCAGCATTGTTGACGCCACCAAAGCCAAACAGATGCAGTTGCGCTCGCTCCTCGCCCTGCCAGCCAATGTGCAGATTACGCCGACCACTCAGGCGATGCTGACCCGCGACGGCAAATACTGTCTCATCGCTTCAAGTTTTGATGAACCGACGCTGTATAGCTTCAACATCGAACGCGGCGAAATCGTTTCGCAATTCCCGTTAATTGGCAGACCTTCGGAGATTGCTTTCTATGATGATGGCAGCCCCGACGGCGCTCCCCGCGTCGTTGCCATAGCCAGCAGCGCGTCCAATACGTTGTCGCTGGTTCGCGTGGGCGATGATGGCAACTTCAATTCGCTCGGCGCATTCAGTCCCGCCGATGCTACATTTGAAGACGGCAACAATCCGGCTTTCAGCGCCGATGGCTACCGTGTTTATATGGCGGCGGCAAAAGGCGACAAACTCTATTCCGTCTCGACCACGGACGGCAAACTGCTCGACACCACGCCTGTCGAAGCGCCGCACCGCCTCACGGTTACGAGAGGCGCGAACAATTTTGAACTCATCGGCGTCACTTCCATTCGTCGCCCTATCAATGTCAAAGGCGGCGGCGCACGTATCTTCGCCAATGACGGCGGCAAACTGAAAGCGCACAGCGAATTTACGCCGCCCGAAGGCATCGAATTTTCCCGCGCCAATAATCTCGTTTTTAATGCCGGAGCGACTTCGGCTTTCTTAGCTTCGACAACCGGCGTACTGTTCGCTTTCAGTGTGGCGACAGGCGAACTGGAATCGTATCAGGTGGTCGGCAATGAATTGCGCCGCTTGGTCGTCACTGACAACGGCAAAAAGGTTGCCGCCGTGCGTTCCAATGCAAGCGGCGATGAGATTGTCCTCGCTTCATTTGATATGACCGGCGACGGCGCTGATGCATCCTTGCCGCAGATTAAAGCCATCAGTCCGGCAAGCGTTGAACAAGGCTACGCCAACAATCTCCGCGTCACAGTTCAAGGCGATAATTTCACAGCTAACGACACCCTGCTCATCAATGGCAATGAAGTCGCTACCGAACTCACGAACGGCGGCAAGACGCTGGAAGCCGCCGTGACCAAATCGCTTTTCAAAGAGAAGGGCGAAATCCAGGTGCAAGTCAAACGCGCCACTGGCGGCATCTCCGCGCCTTCCGCCTTGCAAGTCGTTCAAGCGCAAGCGCCGGTATTAGAAACACAGAAAGTCGCGGATAAAGAAGACAAAGAGGTAGAAGCGAAACCCGCTGCCGAAATCAGCGCCGAAACGGCAAAGTCAATCAAACAACTTACTGCCGAAAGTCCCGATACGGCTAAATCGGAAAACGACACGGTTAAACCTGATGTTGTCCCGAATGTCAAAACCGTCGCCCTCGCCGGACCCGTGCTGGAAGAAGTAAAACCCTTCAAAGATGTTGTCGTCGCGGGTGATCGCAGTTTCAAAATAAAGATTACCGGAGCAAACTTCCGCCCCGGCGTTCGCCTTGAGATTAACGGCGAAACCATCCCGGTATCCTTAACGCGCCGCATCAGCGAAAAACAGATTATTGCCAGCATTCCGGGCGGCTTTGCACAGGAAGCCAAAGCCCTCGCCGTCGCGGTTCGCAATCCCGGCGGCGATGTCTCCAATGTCTTAAACCTGACGGCAATGGCTCCCGAAGTTAAAACCGTCGCCCCGGTTGCCGCGAATGATATTGTTGCCGGAGAAGCCTTTGGCAGGCGCGTTCGCATCACCGGCACAAACTTCCGCCGCGGCGCGAGCGTCTATGTCGGCGATGGCAAATCACAGGCGTTCAAACTCGACCGCAAGCGCGTCAAATTCATCTCCAAAAGGCAAATCATTGTCACCTTTACCAGCCGCTTGAAATCCATTCTGGCAAAACCCGGCGTTGTGCGCGTTCAGGTGGTTAATCCAAATAACGCGGATGGCGTCTCTTCGGAAGTTCTGTCGTTGAATGTCGTCGGACCGGAAATCAGGACGGCAAGCATCAACCCGATTGACGGCGATGCGGCAAACGTGCGCTTGCTCCTGCAAGGCGGCAACTTCCGGCGCGGTGCGGTAGTTGAATTTATCAAAGCGGGCGAAGTCGTCAGCCAGCGAGCGCCGGTCAATATCCGCAATAATCGCATCTCCATTGTGATGTCAGCGCGAAAGATGGAAGCTCTCGGCAGTTTCTCTATCCGCGTCATCAATCCCGGCGATATTCGTTCAACCCTGACAACCGTGCAACACGACGCCATCGCCAGCCGCAATGACGATTGACGGGGCTTATACTGGGAGCGCGGACGTCCACGTCCGCATGGTTTTGTTAGGCAATCACTCGGCGGACACGGAAGTTCGCCATTTCCATCATGCGGACGTGGACGTCCGCGCTCCCAGTGATAAGGCATTTACGGATAAGACTTGTCGCAACCGGCACACACATCGCTACCGTAACGCAAAGCCTACTTCTATTTGAATCCAAAACGGTACAGCTTGGTTATTTTTCATCGCCGGTTTGAATTTCACAGCGCGGGCAGTGAAAATCGCCTGTTCATCCAAGCCATAGTCTAATGAAGAGAGCACTATAGTGTGAGTGACATTGCCCTGTTCATCAATCCGAGCGCCTATTCGGACATTGCCGCTGAGCTTCTTTTGTCGGGCTAATTCCGTATAGTTCGGGCGCGGCGTGTTTAACGGCACAGGTTTCTCATCAACCTCTTCATTGCCGGCGGATAATTCTTGAAAGCGTTTCCGGGATTCAATTGCCCATTGCGATAATTGTTTGCGGCGTTTCAATTCCTCCATATCCACTTCGGTTTGCTTATCCGCCGGAATTTGCAATACGGCTTCATAAGCTTCTAACGCAGTCTCGTATTGTTGACTGTAATATTCGAGGTCGCCTTTCAGTTTATAGACTTCGGCGCTATTGCAACCCTGTTGCCAAGCAATCTCAATCTCTTCTTTGGCTGTCTTCCAGTCGCGCTGTTCAAAACTGATTTTCGCCAGTAAAAGGTGCGCTTCTGGATAGATCGGCTGTAGAGCCGTTGCCTTGCGTAAATAGTCTGGCGCTTTGTCATTTTCATAACGGCTGATATAGACCAGAGCGAGCAGATAATTCGCCTCAGCCGCTTCTTTCGCCTCCCGATTCATCCGCAACAACTGTTTGAGAGCCAGCCGCGCTTCATCATAGTCTTTGTTGACAAGATGTTCGCGTGCCTTGATAAGCAGTTGCTCAGTCGTCGGTTGACCTTGTTGCAACACGACTGCGCCAGCAGCAGAAAATAGAACAATGTAGAACAGAACCGCAAGGATGATATGTTTCAATACCTTTTTCATTACTATTGAGTTGTTACAAAAATCACGCTGAAACTTATATCCTGATAAAGCAGGTTTATTCAGGCACGGGACAAACTCATCGTAGAGGTTTGCTGACAGGTAGTATTATCCCTCTCTGTTCCCTTCCGGTAAAGCCCACATCCCGCACAAAACGGCGCAACCTCTGTTGCCGGAATCGTCAACAAACCATTGGCTCAGTATGGCAACGTACTTGACAAAACAAACCATTATGGTACGATACTGATACCTTACATTGGCAACTTGCTATCTGTCTGTTCATGGCGGCAAGCGCAGATGGAAAGTGCAGAAATTGCGCCGATAGCGTAAGACGTTACGAAGGTTCGCGCATCGGGCAGAAAGAAAAATGGCAGCGATGCGGCTCATTGTGCAAATAAGGAAACCGAGTAATTCGGTAAGGACATTACGAACGAGGAGCCGCGCAGAAAAAAAGCGCCAATGCAGAAATGAAAAATGGCAGCGATACAAATACTGTTTTGGAGTGCGGTAACTGGTTACCGCTTTGGAATTTGATTAGTGCGAAATCGAAAAGCGGCGAGCAGTCGCCGCACTCCAAAAAAAATTGCGCCAATACAACCTGAGCAGCAGAAAATGGCAGCGATACAGAGCGACGAAAGCCAAAAGGGAATTACAAAGAAAACGAATTACAAAAACGGTACGAATATGGTGCAATAAAAAAAAGCGCCAATGCAAAGACAAAAATGGCAGCGATACAGAAAGCGATGCAGAAATGAAGGCAATGAGTCAAAATGACACACGATTGTTACATTTTGTTCCAAATTGGTACGAGTTTGAGGTAAGAGGCACAAAAAAGCGCCAATGCAGAATCCTGTGCAGAAAAATGGCACAGATACAGCGGATCACGAAAAATTTTTGCGCCAATACAGAGCAGCTTACTGGGAACGTCGTGCAGAAACAAAAATGGCAGCGAGATACTGCACGATGCCGTTGATGACAAAATTTTTGCGCCGATACAAAGTGAGCGACGGTGCAGGTATTGTACGAATTTAGTACGAAATTAGACGCCGATGAACACAGATGCGACGGATTAGCACGGATGATCCGCGTCAATCCGCTAAATCCGCCCAATCCGCGTTCTATGCTTCGCAGAAAAATGGCAGCGTTGCAGAAACCGATTGCAGAAATGAAAAAAATTGCGCCGATGCAGTAGTTGGTGAAGATGACTAAAAAAAAAGCGCCAATACAGTTTATCGTACAATGCAGATTTTCTCTGTTGCCTTCTTTCTTCCGTGCGGCGATTCGCGGTATACTTGGCATGGTTCTTTGGAGCAGGTCGGACGGTCGCCGGTGAGGGTTACACCTCGCGGGAGGAAAGTCCGAACACCACAGGGCGGCAGACCAGCTAACGGCTGGGCGGGGCGACCCGACGACAAGTGCAACAGAAAACAGACCAGCCGATGGCGCGAGGAGTCAAAAACGGCTCCGTCGCGCACAGGTGATGGGTGAAACGGTAGTGTAAGAGACTACCAGCGCAGGTGGCGACATTCTGCGGCTAGGCAAACTCTCTGCGGTGCAAGACCAAATAGGGAAACGTCAACCAGGGCTGCCCGCCCGACTAGCGTTTCCGGGTAGGTCGCTGGAGCGGCGGAGCAATCCGTCGCCTAGATGAATGACCGTCACTCAGTTTTCGATACTGCTTGCGCTTCGGCGCAGGCAGGTCGAAAGCGGGTACAAAATTCGGCTTACAGACCGGCTCCATCCCACGATTTTTTACTGACTCTGGGAGCGCAGGCATCTTGCCTGCTGAATCACGAAGCAGGCAAGATGCCTGCGCTCCCAGGAGTAATTGAGATTGCTTTTATGGAAAGAAAATACCTATTCGGACTCGCCGCATTTACTTTAGCTTTTTTAGGAATGTTCTTATTTACGCGCTACCTGAACAACACCGGCGCGGGGCTGCCGCAGACTAATGCCGCAACTCGCCCACCGGCGGCGGGCGCACCTAATTCTGGCGGCACTACGGCGGAACAGCAACAGACCATGGGTGAAGTGGCGAAAGCAGTTGAAAAAGCTGATAACAATCCCAAAGACTTCGACGCGCAGATTGAAGTTGCCAAAATGAATTACCAAATTGGTCGAGACGCCAAGACCGTCGAATACCTCAGTCGGGCGTATGACGCCGATCCGAAGAAACTTGCCGAGCAGAGAGGCGCTCTCAGTTATATTGGAAAGTTTTATTTCGGTAATAAGAAGTTCGATGACGCGGAGAAGTGGTTCGGGCGAGCCATGCAGTCAGACGCTGATGATCTGGAATCGAAAGTCTTTCTCTCGGCATTGAAGAAGGATGTACGGGGTGCCGAAGTAGCGTTGAGTCAAGTTAAGCAGGCGGATCCAAAGAATGGATTGCTGCCAGAGCTTGAAGAAATTGTCGCCCATGTTAAAGCCGGCAAACCGTTGAGCGAAATTAAGGGCGCTGCCGCCAAATGAAGCAACGAGGCGAGATGTTGATTCGATTTATTATCTACAGCCTGATTGCTTATTTCGCTATCAGGTTAGTGAAAAGTTTGCTGGCGAAGCCTAACTCCTCGCCGCGCAAAAGCTCCGGCGCTCGCTCCGGGTCTGCCGCTATGGTTAAGTGCGCGGTGTGCGGAACCTACATCACCGAACGTAGCGCCCTGCTTGCCGGTAATGGAACGTATTGCTCCGAACTCTGCGCCGGCAGCCGCATTCGCACTGCTTAACGTCGCGTCTGAGGTAGCGTAAACTGTCAGTTTGCGGTATTGATAAGGCAAACCATTTGTAGGAAACACAAGCCTCTGCGAAGCCCTTGAATGACCTGCCAACCAATGACGCAAACTGACAGTTTACGCTACCTTTTGTTGCCACTCATCCAGACAGCGTTCGCCTAAGGTACAGAAAATAGTTTTCTGCTCCATATCACGGTAAACCAGAGAGCAGAATTCGACGTAGTATATAGATGTCGTCTGCCTGTGTACGGACGCGAAGCCGCGTTTGTATGGTCATTGATGTTGGGGAAGAGGCTATGTCTGCACCATCAAAAATTTCCTCGCCAGTCCGCTTGCTGGTTGCGGCGCTGCTCATTCCGGCTTTGCTGACGCCTACGACTGCCGCCAGCTTCGGGCAACCGGCTTTCGGCTATCTGCGTGGCGGCTACTCATTGCCTGCCGATGACGATTTCAAACTCGATGACGATAAACCTATCGAAAAGTCATTGCGCGGCGGTGAATCGCATACCGCGAAACTGAAGCTGAAAGCTAATCAGTATGTAAAAGTCAGCATCCTGCAACGCGGCATTGATATTGTTGCTTCCGCCGTTTCACCGGGCGGCGCTCCATTACTGACCACCGATTCGTTTAGTGGCACAAGCGGCACGGAAACTCTTGAATGGATTGCCGACACCTCAGGCACGTATACCATTCTCATCAAATCGGCTGACCGCAATGCTGCCGCTGGACGTTATCAAATCGGCGTTGCCGCGCTCAGAGTTGCCAGCGCCGCCGACCGTTCGGCTATCGAAGCGCGACGCTTGCTCGGTCAGGCAAGCGCTTTGCTGAGTGACAACAAGACCGCCGAAGCGCAACCTCTGGCGGAACGCTCGCTCGCTCTCCGTGAACAGGTTTCCGGCAGAGATAGCCCCGAATATGCCGAAACACTTTTCACTGCCGCCGCCATCTATCGGGCGCGTGGACTCTATAGCAAAGCCGAATCAGCTTACGTCCGCGCCTTGAGCATCTACGAAAAGAGTCCCACGCCGGACAATGCCGCGCTGACTTCCGTGATGACCAATCTGGCATCGCTCTACGCCGAAGAAAGCGATTACGCGCAGGCGGAGACACTCTACACGCGGGCGTTGGCAATCTTTGAACGCAATCCCGACGCCGACCGCCTGAGCCTGTCAACCCTGCTCAACAATTTCGCCAATCTCTATCGCCAGCGAGCCGATTATGTGAAAGCCGAAGCGCTTTACCGCCGCGCTCTGGCAATCCGCGAAAAGTCGCTCGGCGACCATCCGTTGACCGCTTCGGCGTTGAACAATCTGGCGTTGCTCTATGAAGAAAAAGGTGACTACGAAAAAGCTGAACCGCTCTTTCTTCGTGCGCTGGCGATACGCGAAAAGACCCTCGGCGCAACCCACCCGGAGGTCGCCGGAGTCCTGAACAACTTAGCCGCGCTCTACCTGTTGCAGGATGCACTCGCAAAAGTCGAGCCATTGCTGCTTCGCGCCTTCGCCATCGTGCAGCAGAATCCGAACACGCCGCCGCGCCTTACCGTTGAGGTGTTGAACAATCTTGGCTACCTCTACAGTGAAAAGAATAACTATGAGCAGGCGGTACGCTTCTACGGCGACGCCTTGAAACTGCGCGAGCGTATCTTCGGAACCAGTCACCCGGAAGTTGCCGAATCGCTGAACAACCTCGCTGCGCTCTATATGAAAATCGGCGCTCCGGCAAAGGCGGAACCATACTATCTGCGGGCGCTTTCAATAGCCGAAACGACGCTCGGCAAGACTCATCCTTACGTGGCAACCTATCTCTCAAACATCGCTGATTTGTACCGCACGAAAGGCGATGTCGCCAAAGCCATCGAATTTCAGGAACGCTCCAACGACGCCCGCGAACGCGATTTTATCCGCAATCTGGTCAGTGGTTCCGAACGTCAGAAATTCCTCTATCTCGACAAATCGGCGCTGGAATTGCAACTGACTATTTCGTTGCACATCAACTCCGCGCCGACGAGTCCGCAGGCATTGAAAGCCGCTTTGAAGGCGCTGTTGCAACGCAAAGGGCGGGCGCTTGATGCCATGACCGATACGATTGCCGCTTATCGTCGCAACGCTTCCGCAGAAGACCGGCAAACGCTCGACGAATTAAATACGGCGCGGTCGCAGCTTTCGGCGGCGATGCTGCGCGGCACGGAAGAGAAGGACAACGCCGGGTACTGGGCAAGCATAAAGAGTATGGAGGAGCGCGTCGAAGAACTGGAAAACCGCATCAGCGCCCGCAGCGCCGCCTTTCGCGCTCAATCGCAACCCGTGACGATTGAAGCCGTGCAGAAGGCGCTGCCGAAAGCGGCAGCCTTGATTGAATTTGTCAAGTACAAAATTCGCCCCGAAGATGTACAACGCGCCATGCCGAGTAAATCAACCTCTACCGATATACTCAATATGAAAAGCGGCGGCGGAAAGACAACAAAGCCGCCTGTGATGCCGCGAATGAAAGCCCCGGCGAGGCAGCCTGTTGCGGAAACTGCGCCGGTCGTCAACCGGACAATTCCCATCAGCGCCACTTGTCGCTATGTGGCGTATATCCTGTTGAACAGTGGCGAACCGGCGTGGGTCAATCTCGGCGAAGCCAAACCGATTGAAGAAGCGGTTGACGCGCTTCGACAGGCATTGCGCGACAAGACCCGAACGGATGTGAAGCCACTGGCTCGCAAGGTTGACGCGCTGGCGCTGCAACCGATTCGCGCTTACCTCGCCAGCGCCAGCCGCGTTTCGTTGACCAATACCGGCGGCAGACTCGTTGAACAACGAGCGCCAGCGGGGCAAATCCGCCAGCTATTTCTGTCGCCCGATGCCTCGTTGAATCTGCTGCCCTTTGCGGCGTTGGTGGATGAGCAAGGCAAGTATCTGGTTGAACGCTA
>Ga0187894_10001422_pt1 | contig 30697 bp, 23 predicted proteins | sample GBC1701081metaG_FD_136650 | JGI IMG/M metagenome (GOLD analysis project Ga0187894, IMG submission 136650) | White microbial mat communities from a lava cave in the Kipuka Kanohina Cave System on the Island of Hawaii, USA - GBC170108-1 metaG ...
AAGGTTCAGTTCCATTGCTCCCTCCGCTGCGCGAATCACGGCTATAGTGAGTCAGCATCGGAACCTCCCTGCAAGCCTTCAGAAAATGTGTGAATGTCGTAGCCCGTGGGGGGAGAGGGGATTCAACTCTAATCCCCGACACGCTGCTGCTTGAGCGCCGTCTCATATTTCTTCCGCGCCGCTTCCACTTCCTTGCGGGCCGAGACTTCCGGCACCGCGACATCCCACCAATGGCCGCCGGCTTCGGTCGAGATCCAGGGATCGGTGTCGATCACGATGACCGTCGAGCGGTCATTGCTCTTGGCCTTCTTGAGCTCGGCCTCGAGATCGGCAAGCGAGCTCACCTTGGTAGCCATCGCGCCAAGGCTCCGCGCATGGGCGGCGAAATCGATCTCGGGCAGGCTCTCATGCACCGTGTCGGTGAAGAGGTTGTTGAAGCGCGCCCCGCCGGTCGCCTTCTGCAGGCGGGTGATGCAGCCATAGCCGCGGTTGTCGAGCAGCACGATGGTGAGCTTGACACCCAGGAGCACCGAGGTAGCTACTTCCGAATTGAGCATGAGATAAGAGCCGTCGCCCACCATCACCACGACCTCGCGTTCGGGCTGCGCCAGCTTCATGCCGATGCCGCCCGCAACCTCATAGCCCATGCAGGAGAAGCCATATTCGAGATGATAGGAAGAGGGCGTGCTCGCCTGCCAGAGCTTGTGCAATTCGCCGGGGAGACCACCTGCGGCGCACAGCACCGATATGTCGCGGCCGAGCGCCCGCTGCACCGCGCCGATCACCTGCGCATCGGACGGAAGCGTGTTGGAGGCAGCGGTCACCGCATCGGCCTCCTTCATCCAGGCCTTGAAGCCGTCCGCAGCCGATTTCGTCCAGCTCGACGGTGTCTTGTAGTTGCCGAGATTGGCGGAGAGCTCCTCGAGGCCGACGCGCGCATCAGCGATCAGGGGCAGGGCCTGATGCTTGGTCGCGTCGAAGACCTGGGTGTTGAGGCCGATGATCGTCTTCCCCGGGTTCTTGAACAGCGCCCAGGAGCCGGTGGTGAAATCCTGCAGGCGCGTGCCGACCGCCAGGACGACATCGGCCTCTTCCGCCAGATGATTGGCGGCCGATGTGCCGGTGACGCCGACGGCGCCCATATTGAGCTTGTGCAGGAAGGGCAGTGAGGATTTGCCGGCCTGGGTCTCGGCCACCGGGATGCCGTGGCGCTCGGCGAAGCCCGCGAGCGTCGATGAGGCTTCCGAATAGAGGACGCCGCCGCCTGCGATGATCATCGGCTTCTTCGCCTCACGCAATGTCGCGACGGCGCGCGCCAGCTCGTTCTCATCGGGGCGGATGCGGCGCTGAGCCCAGACCTTCTCGGCGAAGAAGCTCGCCGGATAGTCATAGGCCTCGGCCTGCACGTCCTGGCAGAGCGCCAGGGTGACGGGGCCGCAATCGGCCGGATCGGTGAGGACCTCCATGGCGCGGCTCAAGGCCGGAATGAGTTGCTCGGGCCGCGCGATACGGTCGAAATAGCGCGACACGGGGCGGAAGCAGTCATTGGCGGAAGCCGTCCCGTCGCCGAAATTCTCGATCTGCTGCAAGACCGGATCGGGCTTGCGGTTGGCGAAGATATCGCCCGGCAGGAAGAGCACCGGCAGGCGGTCGACATGGGCGACGGCGGCGGCCGTCACCATATTGAGCGCGCCCGGGCCGATCGAGGTGGTGCAGGCCATCATGCGCCGCCGGCGCGTCGCCTTGGCATAGGCAATGGCGGTATGCGCCATGGCCTGCTCATTATGGGCGCGATAGGTCGGCAATTCGTCCTTCACGCCATAGAGTGCCTCGCCCATGCCGGCGACATTGCCATGGCCGAAAATGGCCCAGACACCGGCGAAGACCGGCTGCTTCCGGCCGTCGATCACCGTCATCTGGCGGGTGAGGAACCGCGCCAGGGCCTGGGTCATGGTGAGGCGGATCGTCTTGGTCATGAATGCGTCCTCTTCCACAATTGGACGAGCTTGCCGAAACGCTGAGCCATGGCGGCAACGGCGTCATCGTCCTTCATTCGCCCTGAGAGCCAGTCTTTCGCCACATCATTGAAGATCGTGCGGCCAATGGCAAATCCCTTCACATGCGCCTGGCCTTCCGTCACCGTGAAGGCCGTGGCGAGCTCGGTCTCCGGCGCCTCGAGCCCCAGGAGCACGATGCCGCGGCAATAGGGATCGTTGCGGTCGATGACCGCGCCAATATTCTGCCAGGCTGCGGCCGTGGCCTGCGGCTCGAGCTTCCACCAGTCGGGCTTGATGCCCAGCGCATAGAGCTCGGCAAGCGCGCGGGCGACGGTATCGTCCTGCACGGGGCCATGCTTGCCGGCGATGATCTCGACCAGCAACTCGCGGCCGATGCCACGCGTCGCCTCGAAGAGGGTGCGCAGCTTCCGTGCCTGCTCTTCCTTCAGCGCCTTGTCGTCATCGGGATGATAGAAGGCGAGGCACTTGATCGTATGGCCGACCGGCCATTCGACGAGGCGCGATCCGACATCCTGGGTGAATTCGAAGCGCAAAGGCCGGGAGCCCGGCTCTTCCAGCGGCCGGGCGATCCAGAAATCATGCTTCGCCGCATCGAACATCGCCTCGCGGCCATAGGTGTCGTCGAGCAGCATGCCGAAGCCCGGTTTTCCCTGGGCGACCTCGGCCGTCGCCTTGACGGCCAGGCGCTTGAAATCGGCGATGCGCTGGCGCGGCACGCCGAGCTTGTCGGCCACGTCCTCGAGCTGCTTCCTATGATCGATCGCAAGTGCGAGCAGGCTTTCCGATTGCGGGCGCCGCGTCGTCGCCCAATGGACATGGTTGATCGCCTCGTCGTGGCGCAACGCCCTGTGCTCGCTGCCGTGCTTCAGGAAGAACTGCAATTCCTCCCAGGTCGGGATCTCGGGCGAGCAGAGAAGGCGCGACACGGCGAAGGCGCCGCAGGCATTGGCCCAGGTCGCCGCGGTCGCATAGTCCTCGCCCTTGAGCCAGCCGCGCAGGAAGCCCGACATGAAACTGTCGCCGGCGCCCAGCACATTATAGACCTCGATCGGAAATCCTTGGCCGACAATGCCGTCCTCGATGCGCGAAGGGATGGCATAAGGGAAGACGACGCAGCCCATGGGGCCGCGCTTCAGGACGATGGCCGCTTTGGAGATGGAGCGGATCTTGCGCAAGGCGCTGAGCGTGTCTTCCGCGCCGCCGGCAATATGCACTTCCTCCTCGGTGCCGACGATGAGATCGCAATCGGCGAGGATCGCCTGCAAGCTTTCCGACACCTTGTCCGACCTGATGTAGCGTTCCTCGCCCGCGGCATGGCCGGCGAGGCCCCAGAGATTGGGTCGGTAATCGATATCGAGAATGATGCGGGCGCCATTTGCCTTGGCGATCGCCATCGCCTTCCTCTGGGCGGCATAGTTATTGGCCCGCGCGAAATGCGTGCCGGTGACGAGGACGGCGCGGCTAGAGCGGATGAATTGGGGATCGATATCGTCCTCGCTGAGCGCGCTGTCGGCGCAGTTCTCGCGATAGAAGATGAGCGGGAAGGTCTTGTCGTTCTCGACCGAGAGTAAAACGAGCGAGGTCAGCCGCTCCTTGTCGGTGACGATGCCCTCGAGCGAGACGCCTTCACGGGACATCTGCTCCTTGATATAGCGGCCCATCTGCTCATCGCCGACACGGGTGATGAGGCCCGATTTGAGCCCGAGCCGCGCCGTGCCGATGGCGATATTGGAGGGGCAGCCACCCACCGACTTGGCGAAAGACGCGATGTCCTCGAGCCTGGAGCCGATCTCCCGCCCATAGAGATCGACGGAAGACCGGCCGATCGTGATGACGTCAAGTTCCGCCATGGGCCTCCCAATTGAGTCCGCTTTTGTGCGCTTGACGATATGAAACAATAATTCTATTCAATCGTCAATTCAGAATATTTGTTCCGTTTCGGGAGGCCGCATGATCAGCTTCGGAGTTCTGGGTGCCGGACGTATCGGCAAGGTCCATGGCGCCACCTTGCCCGGTTCCGGGCGGGCCAAGGTCGCCTATGTCGCCGATGCCGACGGCAGGGCCGCGGAAGCTCTGGCCAAATCGGTCGGCGCCAAGGTCGCCTCGGTCGAGGAGGTCATCAAGGCCAGGGACACGGACGCCATCCTGATCGCGACTCCGACCGACACCCATGCCGATCTCATCGAACAGGCGGCCATGGCCGGCAAGATGATCCTGTGCGAGAAGCCGGTGTCGCTGTCGGTCGAGCGGATCGAGAAGTGCCTTGCCGTGGTCGAGAAGGCGAAAGTGCCGCTGATGATCGGCTTCCATCGCCGCTACGATCCCAATTTCGCAAGCCTCGAGCGGCGCCTGCGCAAAGGCGAGGCGGGCGATGTCGAGATCGTCACCATCACCTGCCGCGATCCGTCACCGCCGCCCGTCGCCTATATCGAGCGCTCGGGCGGGCTCTATCGCGACATGATGATCCACGACTTCGACATGTCGCGTTTCCTCTTGGGCGGCGAAGCGATCGAGACCGTCCATGCGCTGGGCGGCAACCTGGTCGATCCCGATATCGGCAAGGCGGGCGATATCGACACCGCCGCGGTGCACATGCAGACCAAGCGCGGCGCCATGGTGATCATCACCAATTCCAGGCGCGCCACCTATGGCCATGACCAGCGCATCGAAGTGCATGGCAGCAAGGCGATGCTCAGGGCCGGCAATATCCATCTGACGACGGTTGAATGCGCCGACGCGCAAGGCTTCACGCAAGACCTCATCCCCTTCTCCTTCATCGAGCGCTATGCCGAAGCCTATCGCCTCGAAGTGCTGGCCTTTCTCGATGCGATGGAGAAGGGCAAGCCGCCGAGTGCCTCCGGCCATGACGGGCTCGAGGCCCAGAAGCTCGCGGAAGCGGCGACCGAAAGCTGGAAGACCGGCAAGCCGGTGAAAGTGCGATAGCAAGCTAGCGCGTATTCTTTACGTGGGGGCATGCAGGCTTTCGCTTCCTGACCTTTCAATAGCTTTCATACCCTTTCAATATCCTTTGCCTCAGGCTTTTCGTGATCCAATCGTCACCATCGGCCGCGGCGGGCACTTCGTTCCGCGCGGACAGGGGGACGTCGAGAGCCATCAGGACGGCCCGCTCGAATTCAGGCCGGCGCTTGCGAGGAAGAGCAGGGAGGGCGCTCGCCGCAGGCGGCAGGAAGCCGGGTTTCGGCATCATCGGGCGGGACAGCCCCGGCCGCAGCGCCGGGATCGTCAGGATGGCTGCGACGACGATGGCGAAGAACGCGAGGATGCGGTCGAGCGCCGCGCCTTGGCAGAGCGTGCAGGTCATGTGACGGCTCCATTTGGGAAACGAATTGCAAAAGCAATGTGCCCGGCAGCGGCTGTGGCCGGATCAAGTCCGGCCATGAACTCCGGGCACATTTCCAACTCTGATATTTTCCAAACCACCCTTTGGCCCGCAATGTCAATAGGCATCATGGCCCGTGCGAAACAAGCGTTAGAGTCACACTAACTCCCGCGCTTCTCCGCCACCGCGACGGTCAGCGTCATGGCGAGGGCCAGCGTGGCGGCGAGCGAGCGGAAACCTTCGAAATTCGCTTCCGCCACCTCGAACCAGATCTCGGCATCGCGCGCCAAGGGCGAGAAGGCGCTGTCGGTGATGGCGATCACCGGCACATGCGCGCGGACAGCTTGCGTGACAAGCGTCACCGTCTCGCTGGCATAGGGCGTGAAGCTCACCGCCAGCACGGCGTCCTTGGGGGTCGCGAAAGCGATGTCGTTCGAAGCGAGGCCGCCCAGCCCGTCGACCAGCACATGGCGCAGCCCGAGCTTGCCGAAGGCATAGGCCATATAAGAGGAGATCGGGAAGGAACGCCTGAGGCCGATGATATAAATCGTCTGGGCGCCGGCGAGCCGCGCCACCGCCTTGTCGAGCGTCTTGGCCTCGATCTTGCCGGAAAGATCGGCGATCGACTTCTGCGCCGCCTCCGAAAAGCCTTCGAAGAGAATATGCGCCTTCGACGCCGATTTCGCATGCTCGCGCAATTGCGCGATGCGCTCCTCGTAATTCGGCACCCGGTCGCGCAAGCGCGCGCGGAAGATCTCCTGGAGCTCGGAAAAGCCCTGATAGCCCATGGCCTGGGAAAAGCGGATGAGCGAGGAGGGCTGGACCTCGGCCTGCTCGGCAATCGACGCGACCGTGCCGAAGGCGATATCGTCAGGGTGCTCGAGGGCAAAGGCCGCGATCTGGCTCAGGCGCTTGGGCAAGGACTTGCCGCGCTCGATGATCAGCGCCTTGAGCGCCGCGAAATCCTTGGGAGCGGTATCAGTCGTCGCCATGGCCCATGACAACAGAAGGGCTTGACGGCGTCAAGCAAAAATGGAATAAATGTTCTAATAATAAAAATAATCACCAGAATATTCTATTTTGGACCGCTACCGGGTCCTGAAAAGGGAGGATGGACGGGTGACCACCACCGAAACTCCGCTGCTCGAAGCCAAGGGCGTCACGAAATATTTCGGGGCCATCACGGCGCTGCGCAATGTGAACTTCCATGTGAATGCCGGTGAAGCGCTCGGCGTCGTCGGCGACAATGGCGCCGGCAAGTCAACCCTCATGAAAATCCTCTCCGGCCTCTATCAGCCGAGCGAGGGCCAGCTCATCTTCGAAGGCCGTCCCGTCCATTTCAACAGTCCGCGCACGGCGCGCAATATCGGCATCGAGATGGTCTATCAGGACTTCGCGCTGGCCGGGAATCTGCCGATCTACGAGAATATCTATCTCGGCCGCGAGCCCGGCTCGCGTGTCGCCGGCCTCACCGTCATCGACAAGGCCAAGGAGCGCGAGATGGCGCAAGCCCATCTCGACAAGCTCAAGATCCATGTGAAGAGCGTCGACCAGCCGGTCGAGGAACTCTCGGGCGGCCAGCGCCAGGCGGTCGCCATCGCGCGCGCCACCGCTTTCGATGCCAAGGTCGTCATCATGGACGAGCCGACGGCGGCGCTCGCCATCAAGGAAGTCGGCAAGGTGCTCGACCTCATCAAGTCGCTCAAGGAGCATGGCGTCGCGGTCATCATGATCTCGCATCGCATGGACGACATCTTCTATGCCTGCGACCGGGTCATGGCGCTGTTCCACGGCGCCAATTTCGCCGATTCGCCGCTCGACAAGACCAACCGCAACGAGGTCATCGGCTGGATCATGGGGACCAAGGGCCATACCGCAGAGCTCGCGCATGACCGGGTGCATTGATGATCAGCAATAACCCCGCTTTGTCGCGCTTCCTCGAGAGCTACGGCATCATCCTCGTCGTCATCGTCATGATGGCGATCCTCTATGCGACGCAGCCCGCGACCTTCCTGTCGGCGGCCAACATCTCCAACATCCTCAAGCAGAACGCCTATCCAGCGATGCTGGCTCTCGGCATGTTCGTCGTCATCATCACCGCCGGCATCGATCTGTCAGTGGGGTCGGTCCTCGGACTTGCGATCATTTGCCTTGCGGTCGCCGACAAGGCCGGACTGCCCTGGCCGCTGGTGATCCTGGTGGGGCCCCTGGTCGGCACCGCTTGCGGCCTTGTCAACGGTCTCGGCTATACAATCCTCAAGTTGCCGCATCCGTTCATCATGACACTCGGCACGCTCAACATCGCACGCGGCCTTACCAGCCTCATCAGCCAAGCGCCGATTTCGGGATTGCAGCCCGAGGTACGTTTTGCCGGCCAGAAAGTCTTCGACTTCGGCATCTTCACGCCGCCGGCTGGCGTACCCTTGAGCTTCTTCCTCGTCATCCTATGTTCCATATGCCTGTGGTTCTTCCTCAACCGCACCGATATGGGCCGGCATATTTTCGCGATCGGAGGCAATCCGCAGGCAGCACGCGTATCGGGCATCGATGTCGACCGCGTGCTGGTCTATGTCTATGCGATCTGCGGCTTCTTCGCCGGGCTGGCGGCACTGTTGCTTGCCGGGCGCACAGATTCAGGCTTTCCGCTCGCGGGTGTGGGCAATGAGCTCGATGCCATTGCCGCGGTGATCATCGGTGGAGCGAGCTTCTTCGGCGGGCGCGGCACGGTCCTGGGCGTGCTCGCCGGCGTGCTCATCATGGGACTCTTGCGCAACGGGCTCAATCTCAACAATATCAGCCCGTTCTGGCAGCAGATCCTCATCGGGCTCATCATCATCATCGCCGTCTATATCGACGTGCTGCGGCGGCGCGCCGCCACACGCAAATGAAATGTCGCATCCGGCCTTGTCTCCGGGCCGGATGCACTTAGTGTCGGAGACGTCTTGTTCCATGGGAGGAGTAGATGAAGAGATTTCTGATTGCGGGCGTCGCCTTGGCGGCGCTGAGCTTTGCCGGTTCGGCCTTTGCCGACCCGATCGTGCTCGATATGAAAGGCCCGGGTGCGGGCAACCCGTTCTGGGCCGCGGTCCAGGCCGGGGCGGAAGAGAAAGGCAAGGAGCTCGGCGTCGAGGTGGTGGTGATGTCGCCGCCGGCCGAATCCGACGTCCAGGCGCAGATAGGACAGCTCGAAGACATGCTGGCCAAGGGCATCGCCGGCCTCGCCCTGGCGCCGACCGATCCCAATGCGCTGGCGCCCGTCGTCGACGCGGCGAAAGCCAAGAACGTGCCCGTCGTGTTCGTCGACACCAAGGGCACCAATGAAGGCGTGACCTTCATTGGTACGAACAACGAGGTCGGCGCCAAGCTCGCTGCCGATTTCATCTGCTCGAAGGTCGGGAAAGGATCGGAAGTGGCGATCCTGCAGGGCATCATCACCCAGTCGACCGGCCAGGCGCGCGCCAATGGCTCGAAAGCCGGGCTCGAGGCCTGCGGCCTCAAGGTCGTCGCCGAGCAGCCGGCCGATTGGGACCGCGCCAAGGGCCAGTCGGTGATGGAGAACATCCTGACCGGCAATCCCAACATCAAGGCGGTGTTCGCCTCCAACGACAATATGGCGCTGGGCGCCGTCGAGGCGCTGAAAGCGGCCGACAAGCTCAAGGACGTCATGGTCGTCGGCTTCGACGCCAATCCCGATGCCGCCGCCTCGATCATCGCCGGCGACATGACCGCTTCCGTGGCGCAAGCGCCCAAGAACATGGGTGCTTTCGCGGTCGAGAACCTGGTCAAGCTGCAGAAGGGCGAGAAGATCGATCCGGTGATCGACACCGGCACGGTGCTGGTCACCAAGGAGAATGCCGATCAGTATAAATAGGATCGGTTTCCTGTTGAGTTGATCGCAGGTCCCGGCGAAAGTCGGGACCTGTGTTTTTTATCCCCGATCGTCATGGCCGCCCTTGAGGCGGCCATCCAGCCCCTCCGTGCATCAGGTGTGTGGCGGCAAGTCTGGATGGCCGGGTCAGGCCCGGCCATGACGAGTGGGGGGACGACATCTTCGCTTGCGGATGTCGTTGGGCGCATTCCACTCGTGAGGACCTTCATGACATCCTTAGGTGTCGCGCTGATCGGAACCGGCTTCATGGGCAAATGCCATGCCATGGCGTGGAGCCATGTGCGCCCCGTCTTCGGCGATGTGCCGGAGATCAGGCTCGAAGCCCTCTGCGACATCGATCCCGATCTCACGAAGAAGCGCGCCGCCGAATATGGCTTCGCTCGGGCCGAAACGGATTGGCGCAAGCTCGTCGATGATCCCAGGATCGATATCGTGTCGATCACCGCGCCCAACAACGTGCATCGCGAGATGGCGGTCGCTTTCCTTGCGGCCGGCAAGCATGTGTGGTGCGAGAAGCCGATGGCGCTGACGTTAGAGGAGGCCGAGGCCATGGCCGCCGCCGCGGAGAAGGCCGAGGTCCGCACCTTGCTCGGCTACAACTACATCAAGAACCCGGCTGTGCTTCATGCGCGGCACCTCGTCCAGGCCGGCGCCATCGGCGAGGTGGTGCATTTCCGCGGGCAAGTGGACGAGGACTACCTGGCCTCGCCCGATGTGCCGTGGAGCAAAAGAGCGCGCATCGATCTCTGGGGCCTCGGCACGCTCGGCGACATCACCTGCCATTTGGTGAGCTTCGCGCATTTCCTCATCGGCGACATCGCCTCGGTCGCGGCCGACATGGAGACCGTGGTCAAGGAGCGCCCGGTGCCCGGCACCAGCGAGATGCGCGAGGTCGAGAATGAGGACATCGCCCATGCCATCGTGCGTTTCAGGAACGGGATTTCCGGCACGCTCACCTCGAGCCGCGCCGCCTGGGGCCGCAAGAACCTCATCCGTTTCGAGATCCATGGCCGCAAGGGCATGCTGACCTTCGACCAGGAGCGGCTCAATGAATTGCAGCTTTATGTGAGCGAGGGGCCGGAAGCGACACGCGGCTTCCGCACCATTCTCACCGGTCCCGCCCATGCGCCCTATGCCCAGTTCACGCCGGTCGCCGGACATCAGCTCGGCTTCAACGAGCTCAAGGTCATCGAGGCCAAGCATCTTCTCGACTGCATCGCCGACGGCAGCGAATGCTTCGTCAATTTCGCCGAAGGTCTCAAGATCGAGCGTGTCATCCATGGGATGGCGCGCTCGGCACGGGAGCGGAAGTGGGTGGAGGTGGGCTAAACCCCTCTCTCACCCCTTGACGCGCTGGTTGTTCTCACAGACCGAGTTTGTCAGTTTGCAAGCTTCTTGTTGATCCGAGTGACCTTGCCGTCGCCATGCTCTTGCTCAATGGCGATGGGCCTCTCCGGCTCGACGAGCTTCTCCAACTCGTTGCCCTCGAGATCGCGCAGATGTGCTTCCTCGCGCGCGATCTGCACCTTGAGCTGTTCGGCTACGCCGTCATGCCGGCGATTGATCATCATCTTCATGGTCGCCGTGAATGAATCCAGGGCTCCGAGGTCTTCGTCGCGGCCGTCCCTGAGTACACCGAGCAGGTCGCGGAAATAGTCGATACTTGCCTGATCCTTGGCGCGATCACGGTCTATTTCGACCCTCTGGGCTTCGGCGGCTTCACCCTGCAGTCTGATGGAGTTACGAGGCATGCAAATGACCTTTCTGGACTGAAAAAATCCAAAACGCCGTACCCATCGCGAGGATTGCACAGTATACGGATGAACTCCACAATTACGCTTGGTTAACGGCCCGGTCGTGGCGATTTTGAGCCATTAACCTAAATTTGCGAATTTCGCGGGGCGGGGCAGTCATTACCCTTCATCGAAGCCCCGAGCACCGCCGCGACCTTCGTCGCGCCCCTTTTGCCGGGCATTGGGCGGCGGCATCGCGCCGCGTGATTCGTCCAGCGCGCGCTTGAGCCGCCGGATGACGACGGCGCGGGCTTTCTCGTCCCCCGCCTTCCCCACCTTGTCATTGATGTCGAGGATGAGTTCGGCAAGCTCATTGTGCCAATCGGGACGCGCCATCTTGTCGGGGCTGAGGCGCGGCCTGATCTCGGCCTCGCTAAGGACCGGCGCATCGCCCGTCACGTCATAGACGTCATCGAGACGCGGCCGCTCGATCCGTTGGGCCTCGATGATCTCGCCCGCCATGGCACCGGCCAGCGCCACTTGCGGCTCCTCCTCGCCATGGGTCAGGAAGACCGCCTTCGCGATGGGCAAGCGCTCGCGCAGCCATTGCAGCAATTCCGGCCCGTCGGCATGGCCCGAATAATCCTCGAAGCGCCGGATCGCGGCTCTCACCTTGACCTCCTCGCCGTGGATCTTGACGCTCTGCGCGCCATCCTCGAGCAGGCGGCCGAGCGTGCCCGTCGCCTGGAAGCCGACAAGGAGAACGGTGGCATTGGGCTTGAACAGGTTGTTCTTCAGATGATGGCGGATGCGGCCCGCCTCGCACATGCCGCTCGCCGCGACGATGATGTGGAAGCCTCCGAAGCGGTTGATGGCCTTGCTCTCATCGGCGGTTTCCGTCGTCTTCACATAGGGCGATTCGAGCGCCCTGAGCAGCGCATCGCCATTGCGCAGCGATTTGGCGTGATGGGTGAAGATCTGCGTCGCCTTCAGCGCCAGGGGTGAATCGATGAAGACCGGCGCATAGGGAACGACGCCCGCATCCATGAGTGCGATCACGTCGACCAGGATCTCCTGGGTGCGCTCCACCGCGAAAGAGGGAATGAGGACGGCGCCCTGGCGGCTCGCCGCGGCGCGCAACTCGGCGCCCAGCACCTCGCGGCGCGTCTCTTGCGAACGCTCGAAGCGGTCCTTGCCGCCATAGGTCGATTCGCAGATGACATAGTCGAAATCGACCGGCGCTTCGGGATCCGGCTCGAACAATTTCTGGTCGGGACCGATGTCGCCGGAGAACAGGATGCGCAAGGGTTTTAGGCCCTCACGCTCGACCTCGATTTCGATCGAGGCCGAGCCCAGGAGGTGGCCGGCATTCCAGTAGCGCGCCTTGATGCCGGGCACCGGGGTGATCCAGGTCTTGTAGGCGATGCCTTCGAAATGCTCGAGCGCCTGGCGTGCATCATCGGCGGTGTAGATCGGCTCGACCTCGTCAAGGCCGCGCTTGCGGTTTCGCTCATTGAGCTGCTTGACCTCGGTCTCCTGGATGAAGCCCGAATCCGGCAGCATGACCGCGCAGAGATCGCAGGTCGCATGGGTCGCATAGATCTTGCCGGCATAGCCCGCCTTGGTGAGCTTGGGGATGAGGCCCGCATGATCGATATGGGCATGGGTCAGGAGCATCGCGTCGATCTTGTGCGGATCGAAGGGAAAGGCCCGGTAGTTGAGCTCCTTCTCGGTCTTCGATCCCTGGAACATGCCGCAATCGACGAGGAGCCGCGCAGAACCGGTCTCGAGCACGTAGCAGGAGCCCGTGACGACGCGCGTGGCGCCGTGGAAATGAATCTTGATCGTCATGTCCTATCCTTTGCGTTCCGGGACCTTGAGGCCGCGGGCGAGAAGCTCTTTCCAGGCCCCCTCCGGCGTGTCGGCGAAGCCGAAGAGATCGAGATCGGATTCGGCGCAGAGGCCCTCATCGGCGAAGCGGCGGAAGTTGATGGTCTTGTGCCAGAAGATGCTGTCATAGAGAACGATCGGTACGGGATCGTCCATTTTGCCGGTTTGCCTTAAAGTGAGGATCTCGAAAAGCTCGTCGAGTGTCCCGAAGCCGCCGGGAAAGACGACCAGGGCGTCGGCGCGCATGGCGAAATGCATCTTGCGCATCGCGAAATAATGGAAGCGGAAGGTGAGCTCCGGCGTCGAATAGGCATTGGGCTCCTGCTCATGCGGCAGCGTGATGTTGTAGCCGATCGAGGGCGCACCCACATCATAGGCGCCGCGATTGGCGGCTTCCATGATGCCGGGACCGCCGCCGGTGGCGATGACGTTCCGGCGCGGGCTGGAAAAGCTGTGGAGGGCACCGCCATTTTCCGAGACGATGCGGGCGAATGCGCGGGCGGCTTCATACCAGCCGCGCTTGTCGCCTTCCCGGACGCGTGCCGAGCCGAAGACGACGACGGTCGAGGCGACCCCCCATTTGCGCAAATATTCCTCCGCCTTCTGGTATTCGAGCTGGAAACGGATGCCGCGCGTCGTGTCGCCCAAGACGAAATCCTGGTCGATGGCGGCGAGCCGAAAGGCCGGTGACGCCATCTGAGCCTTATTATCTGTCATATATCAATCCTTTGGCATTAGGCATTAGGGCGCGCGGCCCTTGCAATCAAGGCCCCAATGTCCGAACCTCTGGCCGGACCTGAACGGGGGAAAAGATGCCCAGCCAGTTTGCGAAAAAATTCATCGTCGGCGCCGGCAAGGCGGTTTCGCTCGCCAAGATCGACCCGCGCGACGACAGCGCCTTCAAAGGCAAGGACCAAGCCAAGGCCCAGACCCAGAAGGATGCCGATGCGATCGATGCGCTGCAGGACAAGCTCTATGCCGAAGGCAAGCACAGCCTGCTCGTCGTGCTGCAAGGCATCGATTGCAGCGGCAAGGACGGCACCGTGCGCGCGGTGTTCAACACTTGCGGCCCGATCGGCGTCGAGGTGACGCCCTTCAAGGTGCCGAGCCCGGAAGAGCGCGCGCATGACTATCTCTGGCGCGTCCACAAGGCCTGCCCGGAGAAGGGCATCATCGGCATCTTCAACCGCTCGCATTATGAGGATGTGCTGGTGGTGAAGGTGAAGAAGTTCGCGAGGCCGGACGTCATCGAGCGGCGCTATGAGGAGATCAACCAGTTCGAGAAGATGCTGGTCGACAACGGCACGCATATCCTCAAATTCATGCTGCATATCTCCAAGGCCGAGCAGGCCGAACGCCTGAAGGAACGCGTCACCGATCCCACCAAGCAGTGGAAGTTCAATCCGAGCGATCTCGAGGACCGGAAATTGTGGAACGACTATATGGCGGCCTATGAGACGGCGCTGAAGCGCTGCTCGACGGCCCATGCGCCCTGGTATGTCATCCCGGCTGACCGCAACTGGGCGCGCAATGCCGCGATTTCGCGCATCGTGCGCGAGACACTGGAAGAGCTGGCGCCGAAATATCCGCCGCCCGACGGCTGGGACCCGAAGACGGTTGTTGTGAAGTAGCAAGTGGCTCGCTGGTCGAGCCAGATCATCGGCGGGTCCATCCTCACGTCTTGCTCCCGGTCCATTTGATGCTACGATTGCCGAATTGCCAGGGAGGAAACCAGATGACCACGACACGCCGCACTCTGTTGAAATATGCAAGCGGAGCAGCTTTCGCCGTTGCGGCTCCGGCGATCCTGACGAGGCCGCTCAGAGCCCAGGCCGGCAAGCGCATTGCCATGGTCGTCAAGAATCTCGGCAACAGCTATTTCGATGCCTGCGCCAATGGCGCGAAGGAAGCGGGCACGGAGCTGGGCGGCATCGAGATCATCTATACGGCGTCCGCCAAGCCGACCGCGGAAGAGCAGATCGCCGTGATCGATGCGCAAATCGCGCAAAAGGTCGACGGCATCATCGTCTCCGCCAATGACGCCGACGCTCTCGTGCCGGTCGGCAAGAAGGCCATGGAACGCGGCATCAAGGTGATGAGCTTCGACAGCGCCATAGCGCCCGACGGCCGAATCGTCCATCTCTCGGCATCATCCACGCCCCTCATCGGCGCCAAGCAGGTGCAGATGATCGCCAAGACGCTCGGCGGCAAGGGTGAGGTCGCCATCCTGTCGGCGGCCTCCACCATGACCAACCAGAATTCCTGGATCGCCGCCATGCAGGAGGAATGGAAGAAGCCCGAATACAAGGATATGCCGCTGGTGGCGACCGTCTATGGCGACGACCAGGACGACAAGAGCTATCGCGAGATGCAGGGCCTGGTGAAGGCGCATCCCAACCTCAAGGGCGTCATCTCACCGACCACGATCGGCATCCGCTCCGGCGCCAAGGCCATCGTCGATGGCGGTCTCGTCGGCAAGGTGTTCATCACCGGCCTCGGCCTTCCTTCCGAGATGAAGGACTATGTCATGCAGGGCGCCTGCGACAGCTTCGCGATCTGGAATCCAGTGGAATATGGCTATGCCTCGACCCAGATCATGGCCGCGATCCTGGGCGGCGCCGACACGAAAGAGGGCGCCAAGCTCTCCATGGGCAAGAAGGGCGAGACGGTCGTCGGGCCGGCCGGCGAATGCATCATGGGCGAACCCTTCGAGTTCAATAAGACCAATGTCGAGGAATTCGCGAAGATCTTCTGATCTGCTTTTCTTGAAATATCAGGCTATGGCCGGTTTTCCCCCTCGCCCGTTGCGAAGCAATGGGAGAGGGTGGCCGAAGGCCGGGTGAGGGCTCTTTGCCTGCAACACGAACATCCTTTGAAGGACTTCGCTCGCTTCGAGAAAGAGCCCTCATCCGCCCTGCTCGCCTTCGCGAAGCCGAGGTTTCGCTTCGAACGAGCGAGGTGGCTTCGCTTCGGCGGAGCGAGGTCGGGCACCTTCTCCCACGCTGCGCGCGGGAGAAGGGGAACTGGGGGGATCGTGTCTGATCCCATCCTCACTCTTTCTGGCATTTCCAAGCGCTTTCCGGGCGTCAGAGCCCTGCATGATGTCAGCCTCGCCTTGAAACCCGGCCGGGTGACGGCCATCATTGGCGAGAATGGTGCGGGCAAATCCACCATCGTCAAGATCCTCACCGGAATCTACACAGCGGATGAAGGCGAGATCCGGGTGCGCGGGGAGCCCAGATCCTTCGCCTCGCCGCGCGATGCGTGGGCCGCCGGCATCGCGGCGATCCAGCAGGAAACGGTGATGTTCGACGAGTTGAGCGTGGCCGAGAACATCTTCATGGGCCATATGCCGACCGGTGGGTCGCGCCTCGTCGCGTGGCCCCAGATGCGTGAGCGGTCGCAGGCGCTCCTGAAGCGCATCGATGCCGTCATTCCGAGCGATCTCAAGCTCAAGCGCCTGTCGGTCGCCCAGAAGCATCTGGTCGAGATCGCCCGTGCCCTGTCGCATGAGGCGCAGGTCCTCATCATGGACGAACCGACGGCCGCCCTTTCGGCGAGCGAGATCGACGATCTCTTCCGCGTCGTCGCCCAGCTCAAAGGCGAGGCCCGAGCGATCGTGTTCATCAGCCACAAGTTCGATGAGATCTTCCGCATCGCCGATGACTTCATCTGCCTGCGCGACGGCGAGAAGGTCGGCGAAGGAGCGATCGCCTCGGTCACCCAGCCGCAACTGGTGCGCATGATGGTGGGCCGTCCGGTCGATCAGTTCTTCCCCAAGCGCGACGTCGCGATCGGCGAGACCGTGCTCGCCGTCAAAGGCCTGTCCAATGCGACGGAATATGCCGATGTCTCCTTCAGCCTGCGCAAAGGCGAGATATTGGGCCTCTATGGGCTGGTCGGCGCCGGGCGCACCGAGGCCATGCAGGGGTTGTTCGGCATCACGCCCATCACGCAGGGCGAGGTGATGCTCGAGGGACAGCGCCTTTCGATTGCCGCACCCTCGGATGCGATCGCCGCCGGCATCGCCTATGTGCCGGAGGACCGGCAGGATCAGGGCGCCATCCTGTCGCTCGGCATCCGCGAGAATGTGACCCTCGCCGATCTCGGCAAGCATGTGCGGGGACTGTTCCTGTCGCGTGCGTCCGAACGGGCCGAGACGAAGAGGCTCGGCCGAAGGCTTGCGATCAAGGCGGCAAACTGGGAGCAGCGGCTCGCCGAATTGTCGGGCGGCAACCAGCAGAAGGTCGTCATCGCCAAATGGCTGGCGACGCGCCCCAAGGTCATCGTGCTGGACGAACCGACCAAGGGCATCGATGTGGGCTCGAAGGCCGCCGTGCATGATTTCATCGGCGAGCTCGCAAGTGAAGGCCTTGCCGTCGTGCTGATCACGTCGGAACTGCCCGAGGTGATGGGCCTTGCCGACCGCGTGATCGTCATGAAGGAAGGCCGCATCGTCGATGAGTTCAAGCGCGGAGAATGGAGCGCCGAGGCTATCGTGGGCGCGGCAACCGGTGCCGCGAGCGAAGCGGCATGAAGGCCCTTCTCAATAATCGCGAGATCGTGCTCGCGCTGATCCTCATCATCGGCATGGCACTCATCGGGGCCTATCAGCCGGCCTTCCTGGCCTGGGGCAATATCGCAGACATGCTGACCGAGACATCGGTGCTGTTCATGATGGCGCTGGCGCAGATGGTGGTCATCCTGACGCGCGGCATCGATCTTTCGGTCGCCGCCAATCTGGCGCTTTCCGGCATGATGGCGGCACTCGTCAGCCAGTATCACCCGGAAGTGCCGCTCGTCCTCATGATCCTCGCCGGCATCGCCACCGGATTGCTCCTCGGCATGATCAACGGCGCGCTCATCGCCTATCTCGGCATTCCGCCGATCGTCATGACCTTGGGCACGCTCGCGGTCTTCCGCGGCATGATCATCATCATCGCGGGCGGCGACCAAGTGAACGCCTCGGAAATGGGCGTCGCCTTCCAGGCTTTCCCGAAACAGGTCTGGCTCGGCCTGACGAGCCCGGTGTGGATCGCCATTGCGGTGGCGCTCCTGTTCTGGGTTTTCCTGAGCTTCACCCGCGCCGGCCGCGGGCTCTATGCGGTGGGCGGCAATCCGGTGGCGGCGCGCTATTGCGGCATCGACCAGCGCCGGCAGGATCTCCTCGCCTATTCCATCTCGGGCGCCGTGGCCGGGCTCTGCGGCTATTTGTGGGTGGCGCGCTATGGCGTCGCCTATTCCGAGATCGCCAGCGGCTATGAGCTGACGGTGATCGCGGCCTGCGTGATCGGCGGCGTGTCGATCGGCGGCGGCATCGGCACGGTCGCCGGCACATTGCTGGGCGCCCTGTTCCTCGGCATCGTCATGACGGCGCTGCCGGTGATGCAGATATCGCCCTTCTGGCAGATGGCGATTTCGGGCGCCGTCATCCTCACCGCCGTCGTCATCAATGCGCGCGCCGAGCGCCGGCCGGACAAGCTGATCCTGCCCGAGGCGCGCCGGCTGAGACGGGTGGCGCCGTGACCGCGCCCGCCACGTCCGAGGACCGCTATGCCGTCGCCGACTCACCGCCACGGCGCTTGCGCGACATCGTCCTCTCCTGGGAGGTGATCCTCGTCATCCTGCTGGCGCTCACCATCATCGTGAACACCATCGCCTCGCCCTATTTCCTCGATGTCTTCAACCTCGCCGACGCGACCTTCAATTTCTCGGAGAAGGCGATCATCGCGCTGGCCATGGCGCTCTTGATCCTGGTGCGCGAGATCGACCTTTCGGTCGCCGCCATCGTGGCGCTGGCCGCCATGGGGGTCGGCTATGCGGCGGAGGCGGGATATGGCGCGCCCGTCCTGTTCGCGACCGGCATCGGCATCGGCCTTCTCTGCGGCGTCTTCAATGGCGTGCTGGTATCGTTCCTCAATCTTCCCTCCATCGTCGTCACCATCGGCACCATGTCGCTGTTTCGCGGCCTGACCCAGGTGATCCTGGGCGACCAGGCGAAGACGAAGTTCCCGGCCGAATTCCTCGATCTCGGGCAGAGCTATTTCATCAAGATGAAAGAGACGGGCATATCCTGGCTGTTCCTGCCGCCGGTGCCGCTGTCTTTCCTGATCTTCCTCATCCTCAGCGTCCTGTTCGGCATCGTGCTGCACAGAACGGCGACCGGCCGCCAGCTCTTCGCCACCGGCTCCAACCCGGTGGCGGCGCGCTTTTCCGGCATCCCGGTAGCGCGCCTGCGCTTCATCCTGTTCGTCGTTTCGGGGATCCTGTCGGGCCTCGCCGCCGGTCTCCTGGCGGCGCGGCTCGGGTCGGTGCGCTCCAATATCGGCATCGGCTGGGAGCTCGATATCGTGACCATGGTCATACTGGGCGGCGTGTCGATCGCAGGCGGCGTCGGCTCCATTCTCGGCGTCTTCCTCGCCGTGCTGGTGCTGGGCCTCCTGACCTTCGGCATGTCGCTCAACAACATCCCAGGCCAGGTGGTGAGCGTCTATATCGGCGCGCTCCTGATCGCCGTGATCGCCATCCCGCGCATCATCGAGCGCATGAAGCGCGCGAGCGGGCGGTAGCGCATGACAAGTGAGCTTGCTTCAAGCCTCTCCAGTTGGGCAAACGTCCATCTCGATCGAATTACCGACCATTAGTCGAAAACGTCAGGAACGATGTCTTGGAAGCGAATTGTTGCACTGCGAGGCTGCAACTGCTCTGCAAGCGGACGGATTGCAAGTTTTAGCGGCATCTGCCCTGCAATTCCGCTGAAAATGCACGTTCCGGTGGGCAATGTAGGAAGAGACTCTTCCGTCAGCTTGTCGATATACGAAACGGCGCTCGCAATAGATTGCAGGTCCTTTTGATTGATGAGCCGGTGGATAAAGTAGTTATGGGCCTGCGAGGTAATGGTGGGGGAAATGTCATTGGGCCTCTGGCTCGAAATGGTGACGAACACTCCAAACTTTCGACCTTCTTTGATGATCTCCTCGAAAGTCTCCAGGCGATAATCCTTCCAGCTTTCGGACTCTCTGAATGACTCCCGTGAGAGAATGTTATGCGCTTCATCGATGATCATGTTGAGTGAACGGTTCGGACCGAGCCTTTTATGATCATCGTAGACCTTCTTCGCGACGAGAAGCGGAATGGTCTTCTTCATCTCCAGATTGACGTCGCCAAGAGCGATTACAATTACATTCGATGTGAACAACTCGGCAGCAGGATCAGGGTTGAACACCTTACGAATGTCTGACTGCTTGCTTTTCAGCTTGTTTATCGCGGGTGCGATGTGCTCATTCTGAGCACGGTTGGAGAGTACATCGTAGATGAGCTGCACATAGGCAAATGTGATCAAGTCGGTGACCGTATCATTGGAGAAAGCAAAATTCCCCGCGTGTCCGTAGGCGATCGTATTTTGAATCTGATCTGGATTCGACCTTAGAAATGTACCATTTCTCCTGAACTCATTACTTTGATTGTGCCATTCAAGATCAGCAGCTAATTCGACGGGCTCACCGTCACCGTTCACCTCCGGTAGAATTTGGCGTAGATAGTCGATCAGCACGTCCACCCGGACTTTATCCGACATTTGCAGAATTTGTGTAATCTGGGAACGAAGCGTATTCCGCATGAAAGTTGTGGGATCATCCACGTTGAAAATGCGGCGCTGTAGCTTGAGAACTCGCTTCAAGAATGGTTTCTGTGTCTTTTCTGTAGCATCAGCGAGAATACTGACGATCTCGATATCGCTAAAGCCACTAGACCCGAGGGGAATTTTGTCTCCGTTGTCGTTGCGTGTGGTTAAAGTAAAGACGGTCTTATGCGTTGTTAGGCAGCTGTCGCCAATATACTCGTTGTTGAAGTCGAAAAGCACGATTCGACAATTGTGCTCGAACGCCGCAACGTTGCGCTGGCGCATCTTGGCGATAAATTCTTGATAGATGATCGCAAGTGTATTGGATTTGCCGCTGCCTGTGTTGCCAAAGATCGCGATGTGGCTATTCATCAAGCCATCTACCGGCAGAGCTATATCATAGCCCTCGTACTCTGATATCGCGACATCAAGCGCTACACCGCTTTCGCTGACAAGATTGTGAACTTGGTGGACCTTTTCTTTGGTCAGCAAAAACGCCTCATTACCAACGAGAGGAAGTTCCTTGGTCCCGCCAAAGAAGTGCCCCTTGTGATCGAGAAAACCTACCAGCGAGACTGTGAGAATGCGTTTGCCGTTAAGGTATGTGAGAGCGCTCGGTTTTCGATCTTCTGCCTGTGCATTCTCGCCCTCGACCTTACCAATCAGGTTGAGGAAACCCTTACGGATGTCGACATAACTTCCGACCGCAATGTTGCGTAGTACGTCTCCGTCAAAGAACAACTCGGAAAGATTCTTATCCTTGTCCACCGAAACAAAGATTTTACGGCCTGTGACGGCGGATACCTCACCGACCCTAAGAGCTGCTTCCGTGGCTAATCGGTCGGGCTCAATTGGCATCGGGTTGCCCCGGCAGGATGGAAATCAACAAATCGTTCAGGCGCTTGAAGTCAATTGTCGTGCCTGCCGCTGGCGCCAGCACGGTCACATTTCGCTGTCTTGAAAATTTATCTTGATAGATCGCGGTTGAGGCAGTGTCGAAAGATACAATGATGAGTTGCGATGTCGGGTTCCTAAGAGAACGACGGGTGAGATCAAGAATATGTTCGTCAGCAAACGAAAAGCCAAATGCGACAAGCACGGAGTTCTCATAGTCCATCGCCTTCGAGAACAACCGGAGCAAATCATAGTAGACTCGCTCCATGAGCGTTGTGTGAAACTTTCTCAGATTTGGAAGGATTAGAAAGTGCTTCGCTAGATGGGCGCTGACTAGGGCTATGTCGGTCTTCTGTTCCTCCGTCAATTTGGGAATTGGCGCAGGGTCGAAAACGACGGAGTCTGTTTTTCGGCGCCAAGACAGAGATCCGTGCAGCTTGATAAGGTTTATCGTGGGAATTTCGATTTGGTGCCCGTAAATTGGGCCCGATCTATAAGTCCGATCAAAGAAGCGCTCCGGTGTAAACCGAAATTCGGGACTAAGGCTGGACGACCGATCGAAGCCGTCGTTCAGAATCACTCCTGGGACCATACTCGACGCATGTTCCAGGAACATGTCGTAATTAGTCGTAAAGACTGTTGCCTGACGGGGGAGAAGGATGTTCTTCCTCGCAAACAAGATACGATCTATGGTCGAAAGGAAGAGCTTGTAGTTCGCAACGACGCTACGAATTGGATCATTCTCTTCGGCAGAGGAAATCTTGTTATGAACGGAGACAATCCTCTCAACAAATTCTAAGCACTTTCGATTGGCGTCATCATCGTGACCTGCGGCCAAAAGTGCGTCGATCTGAGTTTCAATATTGCCTGTAGTCGCGATGGCCGGAAATGATGCACCGGAGCCGATCAAAAAATTGATGTTGCCTGACTGGATATATGATCCGAAAAATTTCGATGCATCCTCGCCGTCCGCCGTCACCTTGACGATATTGGCCATTGAATTCCTCACCTGTGAGAAATGCACTTAAATTCACGGATGCATTCCAAATTACTGCTCGAAGTAACCGGGCAGTTGCCAGCTTACGCTGGGGCAGCATATCGTCTTTGGAAATTTCTGCCTATTGCGTAATTAAAAATACTCACCATCGCGGAAATGTTGATCTTAATGCGAGGCGGCTGGCTCATGGGTCGGACGCCCGATTCTCCATACTTGGGACCGTAGGATCGTCAAGAAGAAGACCTCTACTTGAGCTTCTTCGCTAACAATTGGGCTGGATGGCCGGGGTCAAGCCCGGCCACGACGAGTTAGTGCTGCGGCGGGTCGTATCCGCTGAATGGGCAGCAACACTTGCGGCCTATTCCGCCGCCTTGGGAAACGCGACCACGGCCGTGTCGGGCTCGGCCACCGCCTTGCGGCCGAACAGGCTGTAGACGGCGGGCACGACGAACAGCGTCAAGAGCGTGCCGAAGGTCATGCCGCCGACAATGACCCAGCCGATCTGGACGCGGCTCTCGGAGCCCGCGCCATGCGCCAGAGCGAGCGGTACGGCGCCCAGCACCATGGCGCAAGTGGTCATCAGGATGGGCCGCAAGCGTAAGGTCGCCGCCTCGATGACGGCCGCGCTGCGGCTCCTGCCCTCGTCCTGCAGGCGATTGGCGAAATCGACGATCAGGATGCCGTGCTTGGTGATGAGACCGACCAGCGTCACGAGGCCGATCTGCGAATAGATGTTGAGCGTGCCGCCGGTGAGCTTGAGCGCGAGGAGCGCGCCGGTCATCGACAAGGGCACCGTCAGCATGATCATCAGAGGATCGCGGAAGCTCTCGAATTGCGCCGACAGCACGAGATAGATGAAGGCGAGCGCCAGAACGAAGATGAACAGGATGTTGCTGCTGGCGTCGCGGAACTCGCGGCTCTGGCCGGAGACGTCGGTCAGCGCGGTAGTGGGCAGGACCTCATTCGCCGCCGCCTGAATGGCCTGGAGCGCCTGGCCCAGAGTGTAGCCGGGCGACAGATTGGCATAGATCGTGACGGAACGCAGCTGGTTGAAGCGGCGCAGGTCCTTGGGTGCCACCGTCTCGGTGATCGAGACGATGTTGGAGAGCTGGATCATCTCACCCGAACTGTTGCGCACGAACATGCGCGCGAGGTTCTCCGGCGCCGTGCGCTCGCTGGCGTCGAGCTGGACAAGGACATCATACTGCTCGCCTGAGATCTCGAAGCGGGTCACCTGGCGGCCGCCCAGCATCGTCTCGAGGGTGCGGCCGACCTCCGACACATCGAGCCCCAGATCGGCGACCCGGTCGCGGTCGATCTTCACCTCGAGCTGCGGCTTGTTGAGCTTGAGATCGCTATCGAGATCGGTGAGGCCGGGATTCTGCGCCAGCGTGTCGATCATGGTGTCGCTGTATTTCTGCAGATCCTGATAGGTTCCGGAGGTCTGGATGACGAACTCGACCGGCCGTCCGCTGCCGCGGCGCCCGAAGCCGGCCATCGAACGCGCCGAGACCTGGGCGCCGGCCACCTTACGCAATTGCGGCCCAAGGCGCTGGGCGATCTGCGCCTGCGTCAGGTCGCGATCGGCATAATCCTTGAGGCGGCCGATGGTCCTGAATTCAGTCACCTCCGGCATCCCGACGGTCACCATATAGGCGCGGATATTGGGCGACGTCTTGAGGATGCCTTCGACCTGCGCGGCATAACGGTCGGTGAAAGCGAGCGTCGATCCCTCCGGCGTCTGGCCGTTGATCTGCAGGACGCCGCGGTCTTCGGGGGGCGTCAGCTCGGAATTGAGACCGGTGAACAGGAAGCCGCCTAACCCTGCGACCGCGAGAGCAATCAGGAAGACGGCATAGCGCGCCTTGACCGCGAGCCTGAGAAGGAAACGGTAAACGTGCTCGAGCCGCGCGAGCACCCGCTCGATGAAGCGGCCGACGAGATTGGGCCGGGCATTGTGCTTCAAGAGCTTCGAGCACATCATGGGCGTCAATGTCAAAGCGATGAAGCCCGATATGACCACCGCGCCCGCAAGGGTGAGGGCGAATTCGAGGAACAGGCGGCCGGTCGAGCCCGGCATGAAAGCGATCGGCGCATAGACGGCGGCAAGGGTGAGCGTCATCGCCACGATGGCGAAGCCGATCTCGCGCATGCCCTTGAGCGCCGCCTCGAAGGGCTTCATGCCTTCCTCGATGTGACGGAAGATGTTTTCGAGCACGACGATGGCGTCATCGACGACGAGACCGATGGCCAGCACCATGGCGAGAAGCGTCAGCATGTTGATCGAGAGCCCGGTCAGCAGCATGACCGCGAAAGTGGCGACGAGCGAGATCGGGATGGTGACGATCGGGATCAGCGATGCCCTGAGCGAATGCAGGAAGAACATGATGATCAGGATGACGAGCGCGATCGCCTCCATGATCGTCGTAAAGACCGAACCGACCGACTGCTCGATGAATTGGGTCGAGTCATAGCCGATCTCGGCGCTGACTCCGTCCGGCAGGGATTCGATGATCGAGGGCATGACCCGGCGGACTTCCTTCGACACGTCGAGAGGATTGGCGACCGCCTGCTTGATGATGCCGGCGGTGATCGCCGTCTGGCCCATATAGCGGCTGGTGCGGCGGACCTCGTCGGAGCCGAGCTCGACGCGGGCGACATCGCCGAGCTTGACCTGCAGCCCGCCCGCCCGCTTCAGCATGATGTCGCGAAATTCCTGGGGCTGCGACAGCGCGGTCTTCGACAGCACGGTGAATTCGCGGTCGTCGCTCTCGATGCGCCCGGCCGGGATCTCGGCATTCTGCTGGCGCAGCGCATCCTCGACATCCTGGACGGTCAAGCCATAGCCCGCCAGCCGGTCACGGTCGATCCAGATGCGCATGGCATAGAGGCGCTGGCCGTAGATTTCGGCGTCCGATATGCCGCTCAGGTTCTTGAAGCGATCGACGACATAGCGGTCGACATAGTCGGTGAGCTCGATGGCGTTCAGCCGTTCGGAGCGGAAGTTGATGTAGATGATGGCCTGCGCATCGGCTTCCACCTTGGCGATGATGGGCTCGTCCACTTCGTCGGGGAGCCGGCCGCGCACGCGGCTGACGCGGTCGCGCACGTCGCTCGCGGCAGTATCGATATTGACGTCGGACTTGAATCTGACGGTGATGCGGCTCGATTCCGATCGGCTGGTCGATTCGATGATGTCGATGCCCTCGATGCCGGCAAGCGATCCTTCCAGCACCTGGGTGACCTGCGATTCCATCAGGACTGCCGAGGCGCCGGTGTAAGTGGTCGTCACCGAGACGACCGGCTCGTCGACCTGCGGATATTCGCGCACCGTCAAGCGGCCATAGGAGACGATGCCAATGAGCAGGATGATGAGGCTCAAGACGGTGGCGAAGACCGGTCGGCGGATGCAGAGTTCGGAGAGCGACATCGGCTCAGCCCTCGATGGCGGCGGTCGTCGGCGGCACGATCTCGACGTCGGAGCCGTCGCGCAGCCGCGCCTGGCCCGCGATCACCACTTGCTGGCCGACCTCGACGCCGTCGAGGATCTCGACGAAGCCGTTCTCGCGCCGGCCGGCGAGCACCTTCGTCTCCCTGGCCTTGCCATTGTCGGCCTTGAAGACGAGGAAGTCGCTGCCGCGCGGAACCAAGGCGCTTTCCGGGATCGTCACGGCGGTGCGCGGCTGGCCCTTGACCGTGATGCGGGCGAGGAGGCCGGGGCGCAGCTTGCCGTCCTCGTTGGGAAGCGTCGCCTTGACCCTGATGGCGCGGCCATTGACGTCGACCGCCGGGTCGATGGCGTAGATCTGGCCCTCGAAGAGCGTGCCGGGCAGCGCGTCGGCGATGATCTCGATCTTCTGGCCGACGCTGAGCTTCGACAGATAGAATTCGGGCACGCTGAAATTGACCTTCAGCCGGTCGATCTTCTCGAGATTGGCCAAGGGCGTGCCAGCCGTGACATAGGCGCCGGGTGAGACGGTGCGGAAGCCCATGACACCCGGGAAAGGCGCCTTGATCGACAGCTTCTGGTGCTGCGCTTCGATCAGATCATAGACTGCTTGTGCGACCAGCCGCTCGGAATTGGCCGTATCGAGGGTTGTCTGCGAGGCGGTGCCCGATTTGCGCAGAGAGGCAGCGCGTTCGTAATTGGCCTTGGCGAGCGCCAGGCGGGCTTCGGCATCCTCCCGCTGAGCGGCGATCAGCGTATCATCGAGCGTGATCAGAACTTCCCCCGCCGTGACCTCATCACCCTCGGTGAATTTGATTTCCGTGACGCGGCCTGCCGTCTCGGCGGCGATCTGGACCGATTCATCGGAGAGGAGCGAGCCCACGGCCGTGATGTCGTCGCTCATCGTCTTGGTCGCGGCGGCCGCCACTTCGACGGGCGAGGGATTTGCCGTGCCCTGGCGCTTCTTCTCAGTCGCCGGCTGGCTTTCGGCGAGCTTGCCGGTCGTCGCCGACCAGAATGACGGCACCAAGCCCATCCGCTGCGCATAGAAGGCGGACGCGGCCAGGACCGCCAGAACAAACAGAGAAATCAGCGTCTTCTTCATAGACTTCGATATTACCGGAAATTTAGCCCGCAATTAAGACGGCGGGAGAGGTAAAACCCGTCGGATTAATAGCGGGATAAGCCGCAGCACGTCATCACAGGCTTGTGAGCGGTCCGGCAATACGACCCTGCTTTTGGGTCGTGAAAACAATCTCTTCGCCGCGCGTGAGGGTGAGCTTGCCCTTCTTTCGCGTGACCGTCAGGGCGCCCAAGGGTGTCGTGACCGGGCCAAAGGTGAAATCCTTGCCCTCATTGCGCAATTCCCAGCCCCGCCAGGGTGAGAAATGCATGGTCCGGGCCTGGGCGATAAAGGGCAGGAGCGCCGACCACGAGTAGAAGGGATCGGTATCGGGCTGGTCCAGGCCCTCGCCGGTCTCGGGCTGGTAGTTTTCGGGCGACAGGCGGCGTTCTTCCCAGCTCCCAAGGAAGAGGCGCCAGCCCTTCTCGGCAAGCCGGTCGGCCGCCTCATATTCGCCCGCCCGCTCGAGGCCGTTCCAGGTGAGCCAGTTGAGGATCGGCCAGATGCGGCCGCGCCAATAGACATTGTCGGCGATGGCCGGATCATCGCGCGACACCGAGGGCAGGCCGAAATGGCCGCCGAATTTCTTCGGGTCCTCGAGATGCTTCAGCAAATGCTTCTGCTGCTCCTTCGAGGCGGCACCACAGAGCAAGGGATAGAAGCTCGTTGGGGCGACACTCTTCACGAAGGCGCCCGACCACAGTCGGTTGGCGAAGATCTTGCGCTTCTCGTCCCAGAAATGCGTGCCGATCTTCTTGCGCAATTGGGCGGCGTGGGCGTCATGATGCTTGGCCTCGTCCAGGCGGCCAAGGGCGCGCGCCATGAGGCCCAGCATCTCACAATCGAGGCAGACGAGCGAGTTCAGGCCGACATCCTCGCAATCGAGCGTGCGGCTCTTCTCGTTCCAGCGCGCCTCGTCATGGATGGGCGAATTGTCCATGAAGCTCTCATCCTTGGCGGCGAGCTTGGTGCCCTTATAGAGGCCCTGGCCCACATCGGACGAGCCGAATTCGAGGAGGCCATTGCCATTGCCGTCGCGCACCCGCCTGATCCAGTCGTTGTTGCGCGCCAATATGTCATAGGCCATGTCGATGAAGAGGCGATCGCCGGTGCGCAAATAGATCTGCCAGACGATGAAGGAGATGATCGGCGTCTGGGTGCGGTCAACCCAGGCGTCATTGCCGGTCATGATGCAGGGCAGGTTGCCTTCGGGCGTCGCCGCCGAGAGCAGCATCGCCAGATTCTCGCGCGCCTGATCGGGATCGAACAGCGAAACGATGAAGGCGTTGATCGCCGTGTCGTTGAGCCAGAAACCGAAGCCGCCGAATTTCTTGAGGTCCCAGTTGCGCGAGCAGGTGATGTAGGGCCGGTGGTTGACGCTGTCCCAAATGGTGTTCCAGCCCATGATATCGGCCATGGCATCGAGGGCGGCGCCGCGCGCCGGCACCTTGCTCACAGCCGGCGTCGCGGTGAGCCCTTTGAACGCCAGCTCCTTGCGATCGGCGATGGCGATCGAAAAACCGTTCTCCGGCGCTTCCTCGAGATTGAAGCGCAAGGCCAGGACCTTGGCGCTTGAGCTCCGCGAGGCCAGATACCAGTAGCCATGTGTCTCATATTCGCTGCGCAAGCCGTCGAGCGTCTCATGGCCCGTCACCAGAAGCGGATCGCGCGCCGCTCTGACGGCGACGCTGCGCGGACCGATGGTGCAAAATGCGGCGCGGGCCTCTTCGTCATAGTGCCAGAGCGCGCCATCGTCCTGGCTCAGGGCCAGCACCACCCAGAAGCGCAAGCCCCATTCGCCAAATTTGGTCGCCTTCCATGCCCCGGTGAGGTTGAAGGGCGACGTCTTCTCGTAAACCCAGTCGATATGAGTGCCGCCATGCGCGAAGGAGGCTTCGATCAGCCGGCCGTCGGGCTCGTGGCGGCCGAGCCTGATATCCGAGCCGGGGCCCATCAGCGAGGTCTTGGCCGGGCTCGCCGCATAGAAGACCGGCGTGATCCTCAACCCCAGCGGCAGATGCGACATTTCGAGATAGCGGTCGGCGGCCCAGGTATTCCAGGCGCGATGCAGCGGGATATTGGGGGTGCGTAAATAGTTCGGAACCGTCATGGCGTCCAGGCCTTCAGCAGCGTGTCGGTGTCGATGAGCTCGACCTGCTGGTCGAAGCGCGGATAGATGCTGTCGAGCGATGAGTCATGCCCGGGGGGCGATGAGCTCGCGATCGCATCTGAGATGAGGATGGTGCGGTAGCCGCGATCGATGGCGGTGAGCGCGGTGGCAAGCACGCAGACATCGGTCTCGACGCCGGTGAAGATGATCGTGTCGGCCTTAAGCTCGTCGAGCGCCTCCTGGAAGCGGGGCGCCTCGAAGGCCGAATGCACATATTTGTCGATGACGCGCGCCGGCGGCGTGAAGCGGCGCAGGAGCGGAATGAGATCGAGAAGATCGGCATCGATGTTGCTCGACAGCACGCTTTTCCAATGACGATAGTAGATCTGCCATTGGCCTTGCGCATCCTCGGCGCGGTCGGGCGTGAGGAAACGGGTGAAGAGGGTGAGATGCGGGGCATGGGCGGTGATGCGGGCGACGCGCGGGGCGATGTCATGGACGACGGGAGACGCCCACTCGGTGTCCTCGGCGAACAACCGCTGCATGTCGATCGCGGCATGGACGGCGCGCTTGCCGATGGGGCCGAAACGAAGTCCTCTTATACTCATGGTTCCACCGGAATGGTCTGCGTCCTGTCCCAGCTCACCGTGACCGGAGCCCCGGTATCGAGGACGTCGCCGGTCTGGTTCTGGATGAAAGCCAGAAGCGGCACATCGCCGAGGACGGGCGTCTTGATGCGATAGGTCACGCTGGCGCCGGAATAGATCGCCTGGATGATCTCGCCCGCAAGGCTGTTGCCCGCGATCTTCTGCTTGCCGGCCGTGACCGTGAGCTTCTCCGGCCGCACGATCGCGGCACCCGTCGAGGGCTTCAAGGTCGCTAAGACCGTGCCGTCGGCGAGCCGCAATCCCTCCTCGACCGGCGTGCCGTGGAAGACATTGGCGTCGCCCAAGAAATTCGCGGCGAAGATATTGGCCGGGCGCTCGTAGACCGTGTGCGGCGCACCGACCTGGATCAGGCGGCCCTGGTCGATGATGGCGATGCGGTCGGAAAGGGTGAGCGCCTCTTCCTGGTCGTGGGTGACGAAGATCGCCGTGACGCCGGTCTCGCGCTGGATGTCCTTGAGCTCGACCTGCATCTCCTGGCGCAGGCGCCGGTCGAGCGCGCCCAAAGGCTCGTCGAGCAGGAGGACTTTCGGCCTGGTGATCAGGGCCCGAGCGAGGGCCACGCGCTGCTGCTGGCCGCCCGACAATTGCCTTGAATAACGGCCCTCAAGTCCCTTGAGACGTACCAAGGCCAGCATCTCGCTGACGCGCTTCGTGATGTCCTCGCGCGCAATGCCGCGGACATCGAGGCCGAAGCCGATATTCTCGGCAATGGTCAGATGCGGGAAGAGCGCATAGGACTGGAACACCATGCCGATGGCGCGGCGATGCACCGGCACCGCCTCGACCTGCTCGCCATCGAAGGAGATGGTGCCTTCATCGGGCATGATGAAGCCTGCGATCGAGCGCAGCAAGGTGGTCTTGCCCGAGCCCGAGGGCCCGAGCAATCCGAAGAACTCGCCGTCATTGAAGGTGATCGAGACATCATCGAGCGCGGCGAAACTGCCATAGCGCTTAGTCACATGCTCG
>Ga0187894_10001423_pt1 | contig 30679 bp, 25 predicted proteins | sample GBC1701081metaG_FD_136650 | JGI IMG/M metagenome (GOLD analysis project Ga0187894, IMG submission 136650) | White microbial mat communities from a lava cave in the Kipuka Kanohina Cave System on the Island of Hawaii, USA - GBC170108-1 metaG ...
CACGCTGATAAAGGTGGTCAGGTCGGTGGCCTCCACTCCGTAGAGTAGGCTTGACATCATGCGCGTCATAGCCATAGAGGCGACTAAGCCGATCACGATCCCGATCAAGGCTAACAGCATCCCCTGCCTGATCACCATCCTGCGCACGTCTCCCGGTTGTGCGCCGAGAGCAATGCGGATGCCAATCTCGCGCGTGCGCTGGCTGACGGAATACGCCATCACGCCGTATAGACCAACCGCCGCCATAATGAGCGCCAGAGCGGCAAAGACCGAGAAGGCGTAAGTGTTAAAGCGGGATTGGGCGATTGATTCGGAGCGTAGCTCCGCCATTGTTTTGATGTTGTAGAGCGGCTGATCTTTATCAACAGATTGAACCGCGTTGCGCACAGCGGGAATCAAACTTGAAGGGTCAACGGTAGTGCGCATCGCCAGCGTGAAGGCTGGACGCATCGTTTGCAGGGACGGCACGTACATCTCCGGTTTCGGCTCTTGGTTAAGCGCGGTGTGTCTGATATCACCCACCACGCCGACGATTTCATAGGGGTTGGGATTCCCGGCGATGAGCAATCGCTGGCCGACCGCCCCCTCACCTGGAAATGCGCTCCGGGCCATGTTTTCATTGATGATCACCACGCCGGGCGCATCCTTTCCATCGTACTCCGTGAAGGTACGGCCTTGGAGGACAGTGATACCCAGCACGCGGAAGTAACCCGGACTGATTGAGCGCCAATTGGCAATCAGCATGCTGCCGGAAGATGGCGAAGGGGCGCCCTGGACGGTATAGCTCATCGCGGCTTCGACCTGGGTCAACGGGAGGGCGGTTGTCGTGGCGACCGCGTCAACTCCGGGCAGATTCTTGAGCCGGTCCAGCGCCTCTGTATAATATCCACGAATCTGATCATCTCCCGTGTATTTATACCCTGGGAGGGCGATGCGCATCGTCAGGACGTTATTCGGGTTGAAACCCGGGTTGACTTCTTGAAGGCGCATGAAGCTCTTAACGAGTAACCCCGCGCCCGTTAACAGCAGCATCGTGAGCGCGATCTCGGAAACTACCAGTAGGCCACGCAGCCGGTGATAGCGCACTCCCCCGGCCCCACCTCTGTCGCCTTCCTTGAGAACCTCATGCAGGTTCGGCTTTGAAATTTGCATCGCCGGCGCCAGGCCAGAAAAGAGGCCCGTGAGCAGTGAGATTGAGAAGGTCCAGATGAGTGCCTGACCATCGATGCTGATTTCTTTGACGCGGGGGATGTTGGTCGGGCTAAGGGCGACGAGCAATTGGACGCCCCAGTAAGTCAAAACCAGCCCCAAAACGCCGCCGATCAGCCCCAGCACCATGCTCTCGGTTAGCAACTGGCGGACGATGCGCGCCCGCCCGGCGCCCAGCGCGGTGCGGACAGATAGTTCTCGCTGCCGGGAGATGGCGCGCGCCAGTAACAGGTTCGCTACATTCGCGCATGCGATCAGCAACACGAAGACGACGACTCCGAGCAGTATCATCAGCGCCGGTTTAATGTCGCCGACGAGTTCTTCGCGCATGGGAACAACACGTACGCCAAACCCATTGTTGGTGTCCGGGTATTGCTGTTGCAGACGAGCGCCAATGGTATCCATTTCTGATCGGGCTTGTTGCAAGGGGATGCCGGGTTTCAGACGCGCCACTACGAGCATATAGCGATTCGCGCGGTTAATCGCGCCGCCGCCCGGCGGGTCGGGCACGCCCAGACGCGCCAAGGCCCATAACTCAGCCCCTTCCGGGTACTGAAACCCGGCGGGCATGACCCCGATGACCGAGAAGTTTTCATTGTTCAAGACCAGATTTTGCCCGATGACGTTTGGGTCTGAGCCGAAGCGACGCTGCCAAAGACCCTGGCTCAAGACGACAACCCGCCCCCGGCCGGGTTGTGCATCCTCCGGGAGGAAAGTGCGCCCCAGAGAGGGTTTCATGCTGAGGATCGAAAACAAGTTCGCGGTGACAATCGCGCCCGGGAAGCGCTCGGGTCGTGCCGCGCCTGCGAGGTTGAAGCTCAAAAATCTCGCCGCCGCCATGCCCTCGAGAGACTGGTTCTGCTCGTTCCAATCTTGGTAGTTGATCGGGGACACCAGATTACGGTTTCGCAGGTTCATCATCCCGCCAATCTGCTGCGAATTGGTCTCCCAGATCACCACGAGCCGGTCAGCGTCTTGATAGGGCAACGACCGGAGTAGGACGGCGTTGACGACGGTGAAGATGGTGGTGTTCGCGCTGATACCGAGGGCCAAACAGATGACGGCGGCGAACGTGAAGCCCGGATGTTTGAGCAACATGCGAAGGCCGTGGCGAATATCCTGCAACAGAGTGCTCATCGAATCGCTCCTTTAATTACTACGCGCCTGGTTTCGATAGAAAGTCGCATCGGGTCGCTTAGGTCCCAGCCTCCCTGAGACAATCAGGTGGAAGCGTGGAGAGAGATGACGCCAACGGAAGCGAGTGGCGACAAGTAATTTACCTGGGGCCGCCGCCCGGCGAGCGCCTCATTCTAGTCCTCTTTGCAGGTAAACACCGCTTTATGTAGCATCCCGTTATTCATTCTGAAGACGGGGGCGGCGTAGCAATGGCCGAGGCAGGATGAAGTAGCGACCTCCTCTATGGGATCGCCATCCGACGACAGGTGAAGCCGCAATTGGTCGTAGATGTCCTTCGCGCCTCTCAGATAGCAAACCGTGCCAAAGCACAAGGTGGGGCAGGATGGAATCAGGGCCGCCTCCGGGTGCGGATAAGTCCAGATTGTGGGTTTTAGCGTCTCTCTCAGTTCCGCGGGATTCATACTTTCAGCAGCCTTTCGTGGTTACATTCAAGGTTGACCCTATGGCTCTCAAATTCGTCGGCGAATTGCGACAAGAGGCTCTGAATTGAATTGGCGGCTTCCGTGCTGTGATGGCAATCACCCCGATACTTATAGAATTCGCATAGGTGTCTGATTTTATCCAGCCCCCTCGCCGTATCGGTGTAACTAACGCCAGCGGGAGCGCTATTGATGACGGTTAGCATACGCTTGCGCGGAGACGCGGGGAGCGCCTTATCGATCCGGTCGATGGATTTCTCGTCGAGGCGGTTAATGTGATTGAGCATCACGTGGGTTCTGTGGGTGCCGTCCTTACATGGCTGGCATTTGCCACACGAGGTTTCGTGAAAGAACTCAGCCAGCTGAGTTGCCAATCGGACCATGCAGGTACCTTCAGCGACCACGATGACAACTCCTGAACCGAGGTCGGATTCCACCTCTCTGAGCGAGTCGAAGTCAAGGCGGAGGTCGAGAGTCTGAGGTCCGAGGACGGGTGAGCTGACTCCGCCGGGGAAGACGGCTTTCACCGCACTGCCGTCGAGTATGCCCTGGCCGTACTCGAAGATGATCTCGCGCACAGTAGTACCGAGCGGCAATTCGTAGAGGCCAGGCCGTTTCACATGCCCGCTGAGGCTGAAGATTAAAGTTCCCGGGGCATTCGGCGGGCCTACCTCCCTATAGCTGTCGACTCCGACTTTCAAGATGTAATGGGCCTGAAGTACTGTCTCCAGATTATTAACGACCGTCGGGGCGCCAAATAGACCGCGGGCCGTGGGCAGAGGAGGCTTAACACGTGGCTGACCGGCGTTGCCTTCGATCAGATCCAGGAGCGCGGTTTCTTCACCAATGATATATTCGCCCGTGGTCCTATAAACGCTCACATCCAGGCGCGTTCCCGAGTTAAAAACGCCGTCGCCCACGAATCCATACTGGCGCGCCTGGCCGAGCGCCTTCTCGAGTACGTGCGCCTGCTCGGTTAATTGCCGGGGGAGCGCAATCAATACGTGACTAGCGCCGACAGCGAGCGCACCGGTGATCACCGCTTCTATGATTCTGTGAGGATTAGCGCTGAGCAGGAATCGCTCCTTGAAGCCGCCTGGCTGTCCGGCGTTGGCGTTGCAGATGAAGTACTTTTCCGCGGCTTCCTGCCGCGCCACCAGCCACCATTTGTGAGATGTCGGGTAACCGCCGCCCGCCCGCCCGCGTAGCCCCGCGTCCTCCAAGCTCTGGATGACCTCATCCGAAGTCATCTGCAGTGCCACGCGACGCGCGACTTCGTAGCCCCCCAACTGCACGTACTCCTCAATCGTCCCGGCGGCGCCTGACAGGAAGTCAGTCATTAAGGGGCCGGGGTGCAGATGTGGCTGGAGGCCGTCAGTTCCGATTCTTTTTAATTTGATCTGGCCATGCATAAGGAGCCTTTTCCTTGTTCCCGTAACCGAACATCACGGATTTCACGTCCAGTTTGAATTCGGGGTCGAACTTGACCCAGGCGAGCGACGCCTCTTCTTTCAATATTCGCGATGATGATTTGAGCGTCACCTCAATGCCACCGACGTTGAGGGAGAGCGTATCTCCCTGGAAAGCGCCGTCCTGGGCGGCGCCTTCGAATTCGCGGTTCGAGACCGTGAAGAGGCCGCGTGAGGGGACGTAAAAGTACAGGAACGTGAAACGGTCCTGCATGAGAGAGAAGCCTTTGTGGACCAACTCCTGGTTGACGTAAAGCCGTCCGTTTTGCAGGTGAATTTCCTGAGCGCGTTCGGCATCCTGGATGATAAAAGCCGACGACTGCGCCGACCCCGTCGTAAAGGCGAGGACGGTGAATGCGCCGACGGTAAACATTTTGAATTTCATCTGTTAATCCTCCATAGCTATAGCGGGCGGGACAGGGACCGCACCACCGCCCATGAAACTTCAGCCAGCGCACGTTTAGAGATGGCGCCCGCTTGCACTAACATACATCCGACTCGGGTTTAACCTAGCAGGTTGTCGGAGAAAGACATGTAGCATATTGGACACTGGCAAGGCGACCGCCCCCGTTACATTGGAGAGCGCAATAACCTGCTCGACTCGCGACGATGCGCTGTGGTAAATAATCCGCATATCTTTGCGCGGCGGCTGGAAATCCTGGCTCAGGCCGCCTGAATACTTGACCGGCGCGCTAGGTCGGTGCGGTAAAGTGCCAGGAGCAATTATCCCCGTCAGAGATCAGGCAGGCGTGGAACAATTGCTCCGGGGTAAAGCCGTCCATCACGGAAAACAGGCCATGCATGGATGGTATATTGCTAGTCGGCGGGTCGTTCTGATAATGGCCTGAAATGGTTTCGCCTCTCTTGAAACCGATGCCGAAACGCGGGCCTTCTTCGAGAGGTGGTAGAGCGCCCGGAGCAATTATTCCCGTCGGAGATCAGGCAGGCGCGGAATAATCGCCCCACGGTAAGGCCATGGGTCAACATTGAATTGGGCCTCGTACGATAATGACTTCTACGCCGCCACTACCCTGGCCCGCCCCTGCGCCACAATCACACGCGCAAGAGCACGAGCACGTGGCCGCCGCCGCGCTCAGTTGGTCTACACCGTAAGCCTGTGGGTCGAACATTGTGACATCCTCCTTTCCTGTGGGATCAAATTCTTAAACTTATTTCGGCTTTGATGGGCGTAAGACGTTAGCCCATCATCCGGTAAACGTTCGCCTCCGGTCACGTGGGCGAGAGTGAGACGTTGCTCGTTCCCCACAACTTACCGACCGCCATCGTCTCCAAAAAGTTGCAGTAAATCTCGTTGTGGGCGTCGAATTCCCGGTAAACGTTGTAAGCGGTCGCGCGGCACCCGGCGTTGCACAGGTAGCGCAAGTCGCAGTGCGAGCAGACGGCGATGCTGTCGACTGTAGTGGATCTGACCCGTTTCATGACCGTCGATTCGGCGAAGATTTGCTTGATGTCATACTCGCGGACGTTGCCACAGATGAACTCGTCGAAGTGGAGCGACTGGCAGGGGTAGACGAAGCCGCCTGGGTCGACGCTGATTTCGCCGTGGCCCACGCCGCAGTGGTTGCGCGGACCGATGGCGCGCGCCTCGCCGGACGACTGTTGTCCCAGCCTCGCCGCGCGGCTCTCCAGATACTCGCGCGTGCGGCTCATCGCCTCCACATAGATATCAAGCTCCGGTATCTGCGTGATGTTGACCTCCTGATGATCTCCCGCCTGAAAGACGATCGGGGCCAGCCCGTCGGCCCCCAGATCATCGAGGCTATACTCGAAGATGTCCTTCATGTTGAGGATGTTCTTTTCGGTGAGCGCCGGCACAATCGCGATGTAAGGTTGAGCTTGGCCCAATTCCCTCTTCCGCGCCACCAGCCGCCTGATGCCCCGCACCGTCGGCGCGAAGGTGTTGCGGCCGCGGTAATACTCGTGCATGTGTTTTTCGTGACCGTCCAAGCTGATGGTCACGGCGTTCATGAACTGGCAGAGTTTCTCGGCGACCTCGTCCGTGATGAGAATGGCGTTGGTGAGAATCTCGAGGTTGACGGTCTCGCTCTTCGAGCGCGCGAATTCGATTAGCTCCAAGATGTCAGGGCGCATCAAAGGCTCGCCGCCAGTGAAGAGGATGCGCCTGATGCCGCACTCGATGATGCGCGCGATCAGGTTTTTATACTCCTCCGTGTTCAAGGTGGGCGCGACCATCCCGATCTTCTCCAGCTTAATCTTGGTTTCCCGGTCGCTCTTGTTGTAACAGTAAGGACATTTCAGGTTACAGTTGTTCGTCATGTGCAAATAAATGTCGTGCGGGAAATCGAGATGCGGGAAGATGGAACGATCCCGCTCGCGGTAGTCGTCGTAGTGGAGGAAGCCTGAACCCACCACGCTCTCGACGAAGTTCTCGACTGCCGCTTCGGCTTTCTCGCTGGGGAGGCCGAAGCGGGCGACGATCTGTTCGACGACCTGCGGCGCCGTCATGTATTTACGGAACATCTCCATCAACAGGCGTCCGCTCTCGTTGACTCTCACCCAGACAAAGTTGTAGGGGTCGAAGTAGATGTGCCAATCGTCTTTGGACCAGACGCGGATGCGCGGCGGGACGACCACTCTCTTCATGACGAATCTCCTTTAGCCTACGGCGACGGCAGAGGTCTCCGCGACGGTCTTTTTCACCTGGGCGGTGAATTGCTCGTGGAACAAATTTGCGTAGACGCCCTCGGCCTCCATCAAGTGCTGGTGGCGCCCCTGCTCGACGACCTTCCCCTGATCGAGGACGATGACGTGATCAGCGAGTGAGAGCGACGAGAGCCGATGGGCGATGATGATCGTGGTGCGGGAAGAAACCAAGGGCTCTAGGGCGCGCTGGATGTAACGCTCGGACTCGGAGTCGATGGCCGAGACCGCCTCGTCCAGGATGAGAACTTTTGGGTTCTTCAGGAACATGCGGGCCAGCGCGATACGTTGGCACTGCCCGCCCGAGAGGCGGACGCCGCGCTCGCCCACGCGGGTCTCGTACATCTCCGGCAATCTCTCGATGAACTCGTCGGCATACGACTGCTTACTGGCGGCGACAACCTCGTCGAAAGTGGCTTCGGGCTTGCCGAAGCGGATGTTCTCCAGAATAGTCCCGCTGAATAAGAAGGTCTGCTGATCCACGATGCCGACGGAACGGCGCACAGAATCGAGCGCCAGATTTTTAATGTCACGGTCGTCGAGGAGCACTTCGCCCGCCTGCGCGCTATAGAGTCCGATCAGCAGGTTGACCAGCGTGCTTTTGCCCGCCCCCGTGCTCCCGACCAGCGCGATTGTCGAACCCGGTTCGATTTTGAAGCTGACGTCCTTCAGCACTTCGTTGCCCGCTTCGTAGGCGAACGAGACGTTACGGAACTCGATTCTGCCTTCCACTTTCTCTAAACTCTCGCCGTCGCGCCTCTCCTCCGGCTCGCTGAGGAACTCGTAGATTCTGTGGATGGCGACCGCCGATTGCTGAATGCGCAGGTTGGCCGCCACGAAACTGTTGATCGGGCCGTAGAGGAAATTTAGGAAGGCGAGGATGGCGAAGACTTCGCCGAGCGTCATGCGGCCGGTCATCACCGAGCGGCAGCCGTACCAGAGCACGAAGGTAATACTGAGGGCGGTGAGGAAACTCGTGCCGACGGTGCTGATCACGCCGAACCAATTTGTCCTGACGTAGATGTCCCGCAGCCCTTTAAGCCTCTCCCCCACGATCCCTTCTTGATACTCCTCCCGCATGTAAGCCTTGATCGTGCGAATGCCGGCGAAGCTCTCACTCATCACCGCCGAGGAGACGGCCGACGCCTCCTGCATGTCGCGGCTCAGAAGCCGCATTTTTTCGTTGGCGTAGTATCTGATGTAGGCGAATGGCAGAAGGAAAATCAGGAGCAATAATCCCAGTTCATACCTGATAACCATGATGAGCGTGACGCCCACCAGAAATGTCAACCCGTCTACGGCGATAGCCACCAGACTTCTCACGAGGGCGCCCTCGATAGCGCGCGAGTCGTTCATCACCCTGCTCTGGAGGTATGTTGAATGTTTGCTGGAAAAAAAAGACAGTGGCAGTCGCTGAACGTGGCTGAGCAGCCTCTTCTGTATCTCAAGGATGATGTTCTCCTTGACGCGTAAGGTCAGAGTTTCATTGAAATAACTGAAAATATGTTTGGTTACCACAAGGGCGGCCAAGACCAATGACACCAAGGTTAAGAGATCTATATTTCTGGACGCGATAGTATTATCAATGATGTACATAGTGAGGATGGGAACCGGGAGCTGAAGTAACACGCTCAGCACCATTAAAATTCCCACCGCCACACAACTCCATGCGTGCCGACGTAGAAAATCCCCGGCAAATTGTTTGATCAGGGAAAAGGGGCTTTTCATTTTCTTGTTATTTTGCTTGACTGGGTTGATACGAAACTAACGAACAGTATCTGATAGCCAAATGGCGAACTTCAATCCTCGTGCCTCGTCTTGCGCTTTAACGCATTATGTTGGTCAATTCATAGATGCTTTACACCAAGCTACTGACCTTCCGTAAGTTGCCCGATGACATAAAAACGCCAGCAAGACCGGCTTGGTGCTAAATACGTAATGCAATGAGCAGGTTAATCGCGCAAGATGCGCGGAGGCGCTCCCTAATCGAACTGCTAACCGGTCAATATTCACTCCTGCAATTAACACCAAGCTTTTTCATCAGCCTATAAAGTTGGTGGCGCGAAGAGAGTCCAAGCATCTCGGCGGCGCATTCACGGTTACCACTGCATCGCTGGAGCGCCCGCTTGATCAGCTCACGCTTTTCGGACAGCGCCAGATCATCGAACTTGACGCCGGCAGGGATGAACGCTTCGTGGCGCTCAGGTGGGTTAGGCTGCTCCCTGCCTGCCGCTGGTTGAATCTTCAACCTGGTCTGAAAGATCAGCGACTCAGCCTTGATTTCTTCGTCATCATTGAGCGCAAGCGCTCGCTCAACCACATTTTCCAATTCGCGGATGTTGCCGGGCCAATGACACTGCAGTAACGCGGACGTCAAATGCAGGACGGGCCTTTTCATTCGCTTGCAGTGTAGAGTAAGAAAGTGCCAGGCCAGCGACAGAATGTCGCCCACGCGGTCGCGCAGAGGGGGGCACGATAAATGTCATCACCGCGAGGCGATAATAAAGGTCCTGCCGGAAATTTCCGTCTTCCGCTTCATCCAATAAAATATGATTAGTTGCGGCAATGATGCGGACGTCAACCTTAAGTTCTTCCGTCCCGCTGACGCGCTCAATGCGGCGCTCTTGCAGAGCGCGCAGCAGTTTCACCTGATCCTGCAATGGCAATTCGCCGATCTCGTCGAGAAACAGCGTGCCTCTGTCGGCCCGTTCGAAGCGCCCAGGCTTGCGCGAAACGGCTCCGGTGAATGCCCCTTTCTCATGACCGAACAGCTCGCTCTCGATCAAGTTGGGATTAATAGCTCCGCAATTGACCGCAATGAACGGCCTGGGAGCGCGGGCTGAGGCCAGGTGAATCGCTTGCGCCATCAGTTCCTTCCCAGTGCCGGATTCTCCTTCCAACAAAACGGGAAAGTCATTTGCCGCCGCCCTGTGGACGAAATCGAGCATGGCCTGGGTCTGGGGCGATTGACCAATGATCTCGACCATGCCGAAGTGATTGTTTGTTGGCCCGAACTCCGCGGGCAAATGCGAGTGGGAAAGGCTGGCTAATTTCGCCACCCCTTCAGATTGTTTTGTTTCTCCTGGTTCGGATATGCCGGTTTGCGATTTATGGCCCGAAAACTGTTTGGGAGGACCTTCTGAACGTGCGGCATCCGCTCTACGCATTCTTTGATCGTCAAGGGCTTTTCGATCCATACGCATTTTTCCTCCATGAAATGGCCGAAAACTGCCAAGCTGACGGTTGTATTTTCAACTTTGTTAACGAAGGGACGTACAACGAGACTGAAGGGGAATGCACACCGCGGAGCTAGTCATTACCTCAAAGCTTTCACTATTTAGGGGACCCAGGTCTGTACGCTGATGTTGCGCCGGGTAGCGCTAAAAATGTAATGCTGGAGGTCTACAAATACCCCTATCTTTATTGGGTTTTCTCAGAAGGTCAGCATTGCATTTTTAGCACCACCTTGCGTAGATCGTCAATTGCTCTCGAAAAGACCTCTCCCATTGCTCCGGAAAATTTTCACCGTCCGATGATCCGGAGTTGACTTGGGATCAGCCCGGCGACAATTGAAAACTTCGATTTGCACAGTCTTCGATTAATTATTAAGCTCGCGCTCGCAACAAAGGCTTTTCCGATCATCACAAGTTAGAGAAATGAGGACTGGAGCCATGAAAACACTTTGGCTTGCTGTTTCAATCGTATCGCTCTGTGTTGCGCTCCCTGTCCGCGCATCCGCGGCGGAGATGAGCGCGAGCGTGTCGCGCGTCGAGATCACGCCGCCCGTGGGCCATCCGATGGGCGGATACGCCGCGCGCCAGGGCCCGTCCACGGGCGTTCACGATCCGCTCTACGCGACCGTGTTGCTGTTGAAATCCGGCGGCGTGACCGTGGCCATCGTCAGTTGCGATTTGCGTTCGTTCCCTTCCGAGCGAATCGTCAACACGGCGCGCCAGCGGAAGCTGGCCGATCACGTGTTGATCGCAGTCACGCACAATCACTCCGGCCCGATGACGTGGCCCTCCGGCATTGAGGATCAGACCTGGCCGAGGCGCGAACGATCATGGTTCGCCGAAACCGAGCAGAAGATTTTGAACGCGATTGAAGAGGCGTCCAAGAAGATGTTTCCGGCTCGCATCGCCGCGGGCTCCGGCGAAATCTATTTGGGCCACAATCGCCGCAAAGTCGGTGTGGATGGCAAAACCACTATGCTCTGGCGCAACGCCGAGAAGCTTCCCACAAGCCCGATTGATCCGACAGTCGGTGTGATCCGCGTTGACGACCTATCGGGAAAGGCGCGCGCGATCATCGTCAATTACGCCTGCCACGCCGTCGTGCTCGGCCCCGACAATCGCGCGATTTCCGCCGATTATCCGGGTTACATGGCGCGCAGGATCGAACGCGAGCTGCCGGGCGCATTGTGCCTCTTCACCCAAGGCGGCGCTGGCGACATCAACCCCTACCTAGACAAACAACCCGTGGATCAAAACGGGTTCGGCGAAGCGGAAAAGATGGGCGTCGCGCTGGCCGAAGAAGCGTTGAAAATCGCACGGAGATTGAAGCCACAAGCGAATGCGAACGCTTCGCTTCGCGCGGCCGCGGAAGTCGTCGAATTTCGCGATCGCTGGGACGCGAAGAAAACCGTCCGAGCCGGCCTGACCACGCTGCTCGTCAACAACGACATTGCGATTGCGACGATGCCTGGCGAGCCGTTCGTCGATCTGCAAATCGCGCTGCGTGATAAATCCGAAATCGCGAATACATTCCTTTTCGGCTATACCTACAGCGCGGGCGGCGAATGGGCAGGCTATATTCCAACAATCCGGGCCGCGGCCGAGGGCGGTTACGGCGCCGGGTATAACACGCGGATCGAAGTCGGCGCCGGTGAAGCGATGGTTGACCGCGCGATCGTCAACATCTACGCGCTGCTCGGCAAACTCAAAGACGCGCCGAGTCGTTGATATTTATCCTACGTTTATCTTGCGCGCGCTATTCTCTGATAGGCTCTGATGATCTTTGAGAATTAAATCCGGCCGCCCCTCCGGGGCTATCGCCGAACTTAATTCTCAAAGATCATCAGAGCCGCCGAAGTCTTGCCGGCGTTAGGAATCTTAAAATGCGGATTTTGTTGGTTGAAGATGAGCCAGGCGCGGCGCGGATGCTGGCGAAGGGGCTGCGCGAGCAGACCTACGCGGTTGACGTGGCGGCGGACGGTGAGGCCGCCCTTTATCAGGCGAGCGTCAACGATTACGATCTGGTCATTCTCGATGTCATGTTGCCGCTCAAGGACGGCTTCGAGGTCTGCCGGGAGTTGCGCGCGGAAGGCTTGACCATCCCTATCTTGATGCTGACGGCGCGCGATGCGGTGCAGGATCGGATCGAGGGGCTTGACACCGGCGCCGACGATTACCTGACCAAGCCGTTCGATTTCCACGAACTGTTGGCGCGATTGCGGGCGTTACTGCGGCGCGGTCATGCGTTGCGGCCGGAGATCGTGGAGATCGCCGATCTCAGCATAAACATGCAAGCGCGGCGAGTCAGGCGCGGCGCCCGTCAAATCGAGCTGACCGCTAAAGAATACGCGCTCCTTGAATACCTCGCGCGACGCGCCGGAGAGGTCGTCAGCCGCGCCGAGATCGCTGAGCACGTGTGGGAAGAAAACTTCGATCCGTTCTCCAATCTGATCGAGGTCTATGTGCAGCGGCTGCGGCGCAAGATAGATGAAAGTCATGCGTTGAAGCTGCTCCGCACCCGACGCGGCGAGGGGTATATGCTGACTTTCGCGAAAGAAGATTCCGATGCTTGATTCAGTCAGAACACGATTGACTCTGTGGTACGTCGGCGTGTTGGCGCTGGTGTTGATCGTTTTCAGCGCCGGTGTCTATCTGCTGCTCGCGCGCAATCTCCACCGCCGGATGGATGAGAGTTTGCGCACATCATCGGAATCGATCGCGATTTCGCTCGTCCGCGAGCGGGCTGAAGGCGAGACGGAAGCGGAAGCGGCTCATAGCACGGTCAACGAGCTTCACTTGCTCAATCAGGCGATGGCGATCTTCGACGCCAAGGGACGACTGATCGAGGAAAAACCCACGCCTGGCAATGATCATGCGCGCTTGCCCTCTTTGGATTTGATTTCCGCTGACAATCTCCGCCTTTACACCGCGCCCGCCGCGCCTGGAGAAGAAAAGGAAGGCCAGCGAGTGGCGGCGCGCCGCGTCAAAATCAGCGATGCCGACGCGCCGTATCTGATCGTGGTGAGCCAGCCGTTGGAAACCATCACGGAAGAGTTGAAGTTGCTGGGGCAGGTTTTTCTGATCGCCGTGCCGCTGGCGCTGCTGCTCGCCGGATTGAGCGGTTTTTTCCTGGCGCGCAAGAGCCTGGCTCCGGTGGTGGCGATGTCGGAGCGGGCGCGTCAGATCAGCGCCGAAAATCTGGAGCGGCGGTTGCCCGTCGCCAATCCGCGCGATGAGCTAGGACAGTTGGCCGCCACATTCAACGAGCTGCTGGCTCGACTCGACTCGTCGTTCAACCTCCAGCGGCAATTCATGACGGACGCTTCGCATGAATTACGCACGCCGCTTTCGGTGATGCGCACGACGGCGCAAGTGACTCTGGAAAAACCGCGCCGCGACGAGAACGAATACCGCGACGCGCTGGCGATGATTAACGATCAGACGCGGCGGCTCGCGCGCATCGTGGAAGACATGTTTACGCTTGCTCGCGCCGACGCCGGACGCCGCCCGCTGGCGCTTGACAGTTTCTACCTCGATGAATTGATCGGCGAGACGACGCGCGCCGCGAGCGTGCTGGCCACGCGCAAGAACGTGACGGTCGAGGCCGCGGAGTCGGCGGAAGTCCTGTGCCACGGCGATGAGGATTTGCTGCGGCAGATGTTGCTGAATTTGCTCGATAACGCAATCAGGCATACTCCGGCGGGCGGCGCCGTTCGCGTGCGCCTCGCGCAATTCAACTCTGCCTGCGAAGTTATTGTAGAGGATACTGGCGAGGGAATTCCCGTTGAAGCGCAACCGCATATCTTTGAGCGTTTCTACCGTGTGGATAAAGCGCGGTCGCGCTCCAACACCAGCGCCAACGGTAACGGCGCCAACAATCAAGGCGCCAACAATCAAGGTGGAGGAGCGGGCCTGGGTTTATCAATCGCGCGGTGGGTCGCCGAAGCGCACGGGGGAACAATCAGGCTCGTGCGCTCTAATTCGACGGGGACCGTCTTCGCCGTCGATTTGCCGCTCAAACGGCCCTAATCGAGCGGCGACATATTTTTCTTTTGCGCATTTAGCTTCTATCAGGTAAATTGCGCACACACAGCTTCCCGAACTAACAAATTCATTTATTCATTAGGAGGTGTGTTCACCCATGAAACGCCGGGCCTTTCTCGGTCTGCTGTCCGCAACCACTGCGAACGCTTTCGCCGCCACTGCTTCCGCTAATACGCCTAGTGACACATTAAGAACCGGAGGTAACGGCTTCCCTCCGACAGGGAGCCCGCAAGCCGGAGCCGTGCGATTCATCGCTTTTGGTGACTCGGGCAGGGGAGACCACGCCCAATATGATCTGGCTCGCATAATGGCGGCTCATCAATGGAATCAGCATTATGATATGGCGCTGATGATGGGAGATAACATTTACCCCAACGGCGAATTCGCGGATATGCAGGCCAAGTTCGAGCGGCCCTACGCGGAACTGCTCAGACGCGGCGTCTCATTCCAGGCCGTGCTGGGTAACCACGACGTCAAGAAAGGGCGGGAAGCGCAGATCAATTACCGTAACTTCAACATGGGTAGGCGCAATTATTACTCGTTCACCAAGGGCGACGGGTTGGTGGAATTCTTCGCGCTCGACTCAACGTATTTCGAACTTCGGCAGCGACGGTGGCTGGAGGGGGCGCTGGCGGCGTCGCGGGCGAAATGGAAAATCGCCTTCTTTCACCACCCGATCTATTCGTCGGCTGACAGACACGGATCGGACTTTGGGCTGCGCGCCGAGATCGAGCCGTTGCTGGTAAGGTATGGAGTGGATGCGGCCTTCTCGGGTCACGACCACATCTATGAGCGCACCAAACCGCAGCAGGGCGTGCAGTACTTTGTCACCGGCGCGGGCAGCAAGCCACGCCGCGGAGACATCAATCGCGACACTCCCTTTTTCGCCTCCGGCAGTGACGAAACCAGCAGCTTTATGTCCGTCGAGATCACACCGGAGCAGTTCAGCTTCAAAACAATTGACGTGACCGGGCGCGTGATAGACCGCGGCGAACTGGCGCCGCGAGCGGTAGCGCGCAACGCCGCGCTGGTCGGCTGACCTTAACTGGCGATCGACCTCCAGGAGGATAAAAATTAAGGGTTAAATCAAATGCCCTCTGTTTTGCTCGTTACCGCCGCCGCTCGACGGATGTGTTGCTGTGCGCGCTCAGAATCCGTTCGCCGCAGTCACTCTGATCGGAAACCTCAGTCATTTATCTTCCGTTCATCTTCCTTTCACTACACTGTAATCGCCGCAACGCTTTATGCGTCATGCACAAGACCTCGGCGCGCGGTGAAATTCGTAAATCCAGGAGAGATGTATGAGCTGAAGCCGGCGGCGTTAGAACTATTTCCGCGGAGGTACAAATGAGACAGAGATTCCCTTACCATAAAGTGTGGGGAGCGGCTTTAGCCGCCACCCTGATATGCGCAACAACGCTGACGGCTAGCGCGATTCCGGATCACAAGCGGGCGGCGGGCGGCCGTGTCGCTGTTGACATCGAGAACTTCGGAAAAGTCAACGACCACCTCTACCGGGGCTCCCAGCCCAAGGGCCGCGATTACGAGCAGTTGGCCGCGCTCGGAGTTAAAACGATTGTGGATTTGCAAGAGGACACCAGGGACGACGCCCGGTCGGCCACGGAGCGCGCGGGAATGCGGTACATCAACCTGCCAATGAAGGAGAAGAGCTACCCGCAAGCCGACACCGCAGCGCGTTTCCTGAAGATCGTCAATGACCAGGCCAACTGGCCAGTCTTCGTCCACTGCGCGGGCGGGCGGCATCGCACCGGCGTGATGACGGCTGTCTACCGCATGTCGGTTGACGGTTGGGGCATTGATCGGGCCTACCAGGAAATGAAGCAGTATGACTTCTCCACCAGTTGGGGGCATGGGTGCTACAAGGACTACGTCTACGACTACAGCCGCGATCTGCAGGCGCAATCTCAAAGGCAGCGGATTCCTCCTGCGAGAATCGAAAATTAAATGATAGTCCGGGGAGATTTTGAGAAGTGTCAGGAGCCCAAGCGTCAGTTCCGGCTCCTGACGCCCAGCCCGGTCTTTTCAACCAGCGAGGGACATCAGTATGATACGCGAATTCAAAATGAACACTTGCAGGGGACGCATCGCCATCGCGCTCCTAGTCGCCGCATGCGTATTGCAGGCGGGAACGACTCTGGCGCAGGAAACGGAGCGGCCAGCGCGGATGAAAGACCTTCCTCAAGCTGTTCAGGCTACGGTGCGGGAACAGAGCCGAGGGGCGGTCGTGCGCGGCCTTTCGATAGAGACTGAAAACGGCCAGACCTTTTACGAAGTGTCGCTGAGAGTCAAAGGCCGCATCAAGGACGTGCTGATCGACGCCAACGGCAATGTCGTTGAAATCGAGGAGCAGGTCACATTGGCTTCTCTACCGTCCGCGGCCAGGACCGAACTTGTGAAGCAGGCCGGCAAGGGCAGAATCCTGATAGTCGAGTCCATTACGAAGAACAACGCCATCGTAGCCTACGAAGCGCACGTCAAAATTGCGGGCAAAATTTCGGAAATCAAAGTCGCCCCGGACGGCAAGCTCTTGCCTTCGGAGTAACGCGGCTGGCGAAGGATTGATAACGCCCGCCGCATTTGGAGACTAAATTTGGATGAAGTGGTTAGCGACGTTTTTTTCACTGATCCTGGCGTCAGTCTGCGGCCTGTCTCAAGCAAAGCCCCAACCTGCCGATGTATCGAAAGAGGTCGAGGCGCGCACGGGGCACAAAGTCAATGCGGCGGCAAAGACAGCCGGTTGGACCTTGCCTGAAGGCGTCTCGCTCGATGACGGTTTGACGGAAGACGAGGCCGTGGCCATCGCGTTATGGAACAACCCGTCGCTGCAGGCCGAATTGACGGCGCTGGGGCTGGCGCGCGCCGATCTCATCCAGGCGGGACAATTGAGCAACCCGGCGTTGACGCTCGTATTTCCCTTCACCACACGCGTACTTGAATCCGTCGCCAACTGGCCGTTCGAGGCTCTGTGGCAGCGGCCCAAGCGCGTGGCGGCGGCAAAACTCGAACTGGAGCGCGTGGGAGAGTCGCTGGTCTCACGCGCGCTCGACCTCGTGCGCGACGCGCGGCTGGCTTACATCGAGTACGCGACGGTTCGGCGTCGCGCGGGCGCCGCCACGGAAGCCGTGCGCGAACGCGCCGAGATCGCCACAATCATCAATGCCCGATTTCGCGCCGGCGATATCAGCGAGTTGGAGACGAGCGCCGCGCGGCTCGACGCGCGCCTGGCCGAGGAACAAGCGACGCGCTTCACGCACGACGCCGTGATCGCCCGCGACCGCCTGCGCGCGCTGCTCGGCGCCGCCGACAACGTCCCGGGTTTTGAAACCATCCTGCCCGCTACAACGCCAGGGGCAAACGCTGATCAACCCATTAATTTGAAAACGGCTACCGTGATTCCCGCCGCGTCGGCCGCTTCCGGCCCGTCGGAGACTCTCAATGCGCTCATCGAACAGGCGCTGGAAGCGCGGCCTGAGTTGAAGGCGGCGCAACTCGCTATCGAGGCGGCCGGCCACCGCGCGAAATGGGAGCGCTCGCGGATACTGGCTGTCTCGGCCATCGCCAAGGAATATGGGCGCGGCGCCAACGGATTCGAGCAAGGCCCCGGCGTACAAATCGATCTACCCATCTTCAATCGCAACCAGGGCGGAATCTCACGCGCCGAAGCCGAGATAGAGCGCGCCGCCAAACAATTGATCGCCGCCCGGCAGCGCGTCGTGGCGGAAGTGCGCGAGGCTTACGCGCAGTTGGCGCAGGCACGGGAATCGCATCAAGTGTGGCGCGCGCGAGTGCTGCCGCCACTCGAAGACGACATCCGCAGCGCCGAACGCGCCTACAAGGCAGGGGATGTGTCCTATCTATTCGTGCTCGAAACCACACGGCGTTTGACCGACGCGCGTCTGCGCGAACCCGAGTTGCAGGCGGCAACGGCGCGTTCGCTCGCAGCGCTCGAACGCAGTGTCGGAAGGAGGCTGTTTGCGGGTAACTGATATCACGATCGCAATTATAGCGTCACTCATCTGGCTCTCCGGTTGTGGGAAACCGCAGGCAGCCGAAAGCCAGACACACACGCCAGCGGCGAAGGTCGAGAACGCGGTCAAAGAGTCCGACCTCGCCACGATCAAACTGTCGCCACAAGCCGAAGCGCGCTTAGGCGTCACCACCGCGCCCGTCACTATCGAGCAAGTCGCTCAGACGCGCACATTCGCGGGCGAGATAACGCTGCCACCCGATCGTACGACAAACGTATCCGCTCCGATAAACGGAACGCTGGCGCCGGACAGCGCGCCACTTGCCGTTGGGGCGCTCGTGCGCAAAGGACAGCCGATCTTCCGCCTGACGCCTTTCCTAGCGCCGGAACGCGACCTGCGCGTGCAGATCGAGCGCGACATAACCGCCGCGCGAACCCGAGTCGAGGCTGCGCGCGTACGCCACAACCGCGCCGAGCAGTTGTTACGCGACCGGGCGGGAAGCGAGAAAGCCGTGCAACAGGCGCGAGAGGAACTCGACCTCGCCGAGAACGATCTGAAGACGGCGCGTGAGCGCATGGAGCGGTTCGAGAAAACGCCCGTCTCCGCCGACGTGGCTGTAACCATCGCGGTCCCGCGCGACGGCATAATTCAGAGAGTCTTTGCCAATCCGGGACAAACCGTCGCGAGCGGCGCGCCGTTGTTCGAAGTAGTCAACCTGGCTTCAGTGTGGATTCGCGTGCCGGTTTACGTCGGCGATCTGCGCTTTATCGACCGCCGACAGACCGCGCGGGTGCATGCGCTAAACGAACCGCCCGGCGCCTCATCGCGTCCCGCACGTCCCGTCAACGCGCCTCCCACGGCCAATCCGGCGAACGACACCGCCGACCTCTATTTCGAATTGGCGAACGGCGATGGCTCGTTGCGCCCCGGGCAGAAGATGGGCGTGACGCTGACCGAGCGGGCGCCGGAAGAGAGTCTGGTCGTGCCCTGGTCGGCGGTGATACAAGACATCCACGGCGGCGCGTGGGTCTATGAAAACATCGCGCCGCAACAGTACGCGCGCCGACGCGTTGAAGTGCGCCGCGTCGTGAACTCTCTTGCCGTGCTCGCCCGCGGCCCGGCAGTCGGCGCGAAGGTCGTTACCGCCGGCGTCGCCGAACTCTTCGGCACGGAATTCGGCACAGGCAAGTAAACGGTTCGTAGCCCTTCGCCGAGGCGGAAGGCTGCGGTTACAAAGCCCCGGCTGAAGCCGGTACTACAAACGATTGATGAATTGGATAGTCTCTACGTCTTTACGCATGCGCGTAATCATCGTCGCGCTCGCCGTTGTGTTGATGATCGTCGGCGTGCGCGTCGTGCAAAACACTCCGCTCGACGTCTTCCCGGAATTCGCGCCGCCACTGGTCGAGATTCAGACCGAAGCGCCCGGCCTTTCCACCGCCGAAGTCGAAAGCCTCATCACCGTGCCGATCGAGAACGCGCTCAACGGCACGGCGCAATTGAAGGCGCTGCGCTCGAAGTCCGTGCTCGGATTGTCGTCGGTCGTGCTGATCTTTCAGGAAGACACAGACCTGATGCGGGCGCGGCAGGTTGTGCAGGAGCGGTTGGCGTTGGCCGCGCCGCAATTGCCCGCGGCGGCGCGTCCGCCGGTGATTCTGCAACCGCTCTCGTCCACCAGCCGCGCAATGAAGATCGGCGTCTCGTCGAAGACGCTCTCACAGATGGAACTCTCGACGTTGGCGCGGTGGACGATCCGCCCGCGTCTGATGGCGATCCCAGGCGTCGCGAACGTAGCGATCTGGGGGCAGCGCGACCGGCAGTTGCAGGTGCTCGTAGATCCTGACCGGTTGCGCTCGCATAACGTCACGCTCGACGATGTCCTGCGCTCCACACGCGACGCCGTCGCCGTCGCCGCCGGTGGATTCGTGGACACGCCTAACCAGCGCCTGTCGGTTGCGCACATGTCCGCCGTCACACAACCACGGGATCTGGCCCGCGTCCCCGTGGCCTTCCGCAACGGCTCGCCGCTGCAACTTGACGCGGTCGCTGAAGCGGTCGAAGGCTTCCCGCCGCCCATCGGCGACGCGGTGATCAATGACGGCCCCGGCCTGTTGCTGATCGTCGAAAAACAGCCGACCGGCAACACGCTCGACGTGACGCGCAACGTCGAGGCCGCGCTCGCGGCGCTCAAGCCCGGCCTGAAAGATGTCGAGATTGATTCAACGATCTTTCGGCCCGCGACGTTCATCGAGGTGGCGCTGAGGAATTTGCGCAACGCGCTATTGATCGGCTGCCTGCTGGTGATCGCAGTGCTGGTCGCGTTCCTGTTCGAGTGGCGGACGGCGCTCATCAGCTTGCTGGCGATTCCGCTCTCGCTGCTCGCGGCGGCGCTCGTGCTTTACTGGCGCGGCTACAGCATCAACACGATGGTGATCGCGGGCCTGGTCATCGCGCTCGGCGAGGTGGTGGACGACGCGATCATCGACGTCGAGAACATCATGCGGCGGCTGCGGCTCAACCGCGAGGCGGGCTGCCCCGAATCGAATTTCTCCGTTGTGCTGAACGCCTCGCTCGAAGTGCGCAGCGCCATCGTCTACGCCACGCTGATCGTGGTGTTGGTATTCCTGCCGATCTTCTTTCTCGACGGGCTGTCGGGATCGTTCTTCCGCCCGCTGGCGATCTCTTATGTGCTGGCGGTGCTGGCCTCGCTCGGCGTCGCATTGACGCTTACGCCGGCGCTGTCGTTGCTGCTGCTGCCGCGCGCGGCGAACCGTGACCGCGCCGAAGCGCCGCTCACGCGCATGCTCAAACGCGGCTACCGGCGCGCTCTTCCCGCTTTCGTCAACAAATTCAGGATGGCCATCGTCACGATGCTCGTCCTTTTCGCGCTGACGGCTGTGACCGTGCCGTTGATGGGCGAAGAGTTCCTGCCGAATTTCAAAGAGACCGACTTCCTGATGCATTGGGTCGAGAAGCCCGGCACGTCGCTCGAAGCGATGCAACGCATCACCGTGCGCGTGAGCAAGGAGCTGCGCGCCATTCCCGGCGTGCGCAACTTCGGCTCGCACATCGGCCGCGCCGAAGTCGCCGACGAAGTGGTCGGTCCCAACTTCACCGAGCTGTGGATCAGCATCGATCCTGCCGTGCCTTACGAGCCGACAGTGGCCAAGATTCAGTCGGTGGTGGACGGCTATCCGGGGCTGGTGCGCGACCTGTTGACTTATTTAAAGGAGCGCATCAAGGAAGTGCTGACCGGCGCCGGCGCTTCAATCGTCGTGCGCATCTACGGCCCTGATTTGGAGGGGCTGCGCGCCAAGGCCGCCGAAGTCAGCAAGACGGTCGGCGGCGTGCAGGGCGTGGCCAATTTGAAAGTCGAGCAACAGGTCTTAGTGCCGCAGATCGAAGTGCGACTGAAACCCGACGCGGCGTCACGCTTCGGCCTCACTCCGGGCGATGTACGCCGCGCGGCGACCACGCTCATCAAAGGCCAGAAGGTCGGCGAGCTTTACGAAGCGCAGCAGATCAACGACGTGGTCGTGTGGGGCGCGGCGAACACCCGCACCGACCTGGAATCATTACGCCGGTTGCGCATCAACCTGCCGTCGGGCGGCGACGCGCCGCTCGGCGACGTGGCCGACATCCGGATCGCCCCGGCGCCGAACGTGATCCAACGCGAAGGCGCGTCGCGCCGCATTGACGTGACCTGCGATGTGAAGGGACGCGACCTTGGGAGTGTGGCGCGCGAGATCGAAGGCAAAGTCAAAGCTTTATCGTTCGAGCGCGGCTACCACCCTGACTTCCTCGGCGAATACGCGGCGCGGCAGGCGTCTAGAAACCGGCTGCTGGCTCTCTCAGCCCTCGCGCTGCTCGGCATCCTGCTTTTGCTCCACGCCGATTTCCGCTCCCCGCGCCTTGTAGCGCTGGTCGTCGTGAGCCTGCCGTTCGCGCTCGTCGGCGGAGTCGCGGCCACGCTGCTCACCGGAGGCGTCCTCTCACTCGGCTCGCTCGTGGGCTTCGTCACGGTGCTCGGCATCGCCGCCCGCAATGGCATTATGCTCGTCAGCCATTACCGCCACCTCGAAGCCGAAGAAGGCCAGCCGTTCGGCAGGGATTTGGTGTTGCGTGGCTCGGAAGAACGTCTGGCGCCAATCCTGATGACCGCGCTGGCGACGGGGCTTGCGCTGCTGCCGATTGTTGTCGGAGGGAATAAACCAGGGCACGAGATTGAGCACCCGCTGGCTGTGGTGATTTTAGGCGGGCTGGTGACTTCAACGATTCTCAACTTGTTTCTGATGCCCGCGCTCTATTTGCGGTTTGGGAAGAGCAAGAGTAATGAAACATAAAGTGTATGGCCCTGCTCATCATATTTGATCGTCGGTTCACTGAGCCGCACAGCATCTCTTCCCCTTCCGAAGCGCCGAAGTGTACAATTCAGGCTATGGAAGAGACAAAACATCATTCATCGGTGAAGGCTCTCCAGGACGTTCCTGCCATCAGCGCAAGCGAGGCGGCTCTTTGGGGGCGGCTGCTTGATACGGTTGGCGCCGATCTGTCGCCAGAAGCCGCTCACTACATTCTCAACCTCCATTTTCCACAGCCGGACATAGACCGCATGCAGGAGTTGGCGGAGAAGGCGCGCGCGGGCAATCTAACCATCGAAGAGCACATTGAGATGGACAACTACGAGCGGGTGGGACAAGTCCTGTCGATGATGAAGTCTAAAGCTCGCAAGTCTCTTAAAAAGACTCGCGCCGCTCACTGAACGCCGCTATGAATCTTCGCCTCGAACGCCTGGTCTGGCGTCGCGCTCGGCGCATCTGTGAATACTGCCAGATGCCACAAGAATACGACGACCTCCCTTTTCAGATTGACCACATCATTGCGCGCAAGCATGGCGGACCGACCACTGCGCGAAATCTGGCGCTGGCCTGTTTTCTCTGCAACAATCACAAGGGGCCGAACATCGCGGGGCGCGATCCTCGCACCGGACGAATTGTCCGGCTTTTCCACCCACGTCGCCATAAGTGGCAAGAACATTTTCAGTGGGACGGCCCACGTTTGGTAGGCCGCACTGCAATTGGGCGCGCTACTGTTGTCGTCCTTGAAATCAACCTGACACATCGCATCGCCCTGCGGCAAGCGCTGATCGAGGAGGGGTTGTTCCCGCCAGCGATCTAGAAACCATCAGCGCCGAAACATAGGGGCGCCGATCCTGATGACGGCGCTGGCGACGGGGCTTGCGTTGCTGCCGATTGTTGTTGGAGGAAATAAACCGGGGCATGAGATCGAGCACCCGCTGGCTGTGGTGATCCTGGGCGGGCTGGTGACTTCAACAATTCTCAATCTGTTTTTGATGCCTGCGCTCTATTTGCGTTTCGGGAAGAGCAGGCGTGATGCAGACAGATTTACCGTTTAAAACTAATGCCCGACGCGCCGGGTGAGATTGATCGTTAGGGGCGGTATACGCCCTGTGTCAGTTTCCCTTTTTACCTCGCCTGACAAGGATCAACCTCATTATAGTTACAAGAGCCCCCCTCAGGACAAAAGGCAGTAGCCAAGCGAGCAACAGCATTCCCGTTGGGATCAGGGATAATTATGGCAGAGGCAACGTAAAGATCAGCGCAACAGGGTAACAATTCGAAGCCTCCATAACGCCCGCACTCTGACTGTATTGCAGATGGCGATGCAGGCCCGGCGTTATAGACAGCTTTGTAAACAGACATCTTACGATTCAAGCTGCTTTTATTTGCAATTGCTTCCGCGGTATACCAGCAATTCGGATTGCCGGGAGACTGATAATGCAACAACCCACGAGACCATGCTGTTCTGTCTTCATAAATGATGAGCGCTACCTCTGTTATCACTTGATCAAAAAAAATCGCCGCATTGCCTTTCTCAAGAAATATGTTATTCATACCTTCATACATATCTCTTGTAATAGGGAGCCTGAGCTTCTCTCCCGGTCGAAGAGAATCTCTGCCTTCCAACTTGTCTGGCGCCATATGTATTCGTCCGTATCTCATCGGCATAGATACTTTCATCCCATTAACCTTAACGCCAGGGAATATAAGCTTCACCTCAAGGTACTTTATAATTTTGGCCGAGGTATTTTCAACCAGTAGGGCCTCTATATTCAGCAATCCATCTTCTTCGGTAGACTTTCCACTGTCTCGACTTTTGTTGCTTCTTATGTGGCTTACTTTGATCGGCGCATCGGAGAATTCGCCAATCAGAGATTGCGCTACGGTCACTTTGTAATTATTGTTCAACGGCAATAACGTTGCTAACGCGAGGATGCTGAGTATCCAAACGGCGCTTCTTGAAATGGTCCCAATCATATGACCTCCTATGTTAAGCAAAACAATCAACAACGGATCATCTTGCGGCGGCGTTCTTTGCGGCCGCACTAGGGAGTGCCTCCCAACTGCGACCGCTGGAAGACCAACTTGCGAATGGTTTACCGAATGACTTCTATAATGGCGAGCGCAGTGTACTCCCGCTGCGAAGACACCGCAATTTAATTTTGAGCTGAAGAGGATTTTTCTCAGATCGCTTCCACCTGCGTTTCAAGCTCCGCTGTTCTTAAGGTTTCCGTTGCGCTGTTAACTCTTGGGCTTCTCAAACCTGGCGTCTTCGATCGGGACGTTATGCTTGACCTCGCTGATCTTAAATATGATGTTGAGTTCCTGGGAGCGATGACGCGCTGTGAATGGGATCTTGATCCCGTCTACTTCTCGATAATCTTCAAAATATACTTCAAGAACTATCTTATCCGAGGGCGATTCTTCCACTGAATCCGTTCTTACCAGCAGACCGCTTTCGACGGCAAAATACATTGTCTCGGAATAACCATCTTTGGAGACTCCTTCCAGTTTGTGCGTGAGTTTGTCTCCCACCTTTTCCGTGCCTCTGAAAGTCAGCTTCGGGAAAACGTCTCGTAAGCGAATGTCCTTATAGAAATCCGCATCAACCTTTGCGGACGCCAGCTCTGCGCCCGTCATCTCTTGCGCCTCTTCCTGAGGCTCCTGAGACCATCCAATCTCTCCGTTGTAGCCCTCACGGACAATGCCTATATCGGGGAAATTGAGAGCCACCAGGGACTTATTCGGAGCTTTCTCGTACGCTTCGAAAGCGCCAGACAGGTTCTGCGTGTCAGTTATGACGAATGTCCCCTTAATCACTCGGCTGGTCAGCTTCCGGTATGCGGCGGCGCCACCTATAGCTTGAACATATTTGCTGATTATCTGGTCAACGGTAGGAGTATCGTTTGACGATTTAGATTGCGCGTCCGGGGATTTCTGTACCTGCTGCGCAGATTGCGAGTGAGGGAAGAAAGTGAATAATAAAACGATTGCCGTGGCTGCCAGTCTTCTCTTCATGAAAGCTCCTTTCGCGTGATAAAGCATCCGAGTCTTTCTTCGTTCCAAGTATGGCCTTACGGAAATATGCGACGCCAACTCTTATAAGTAGCGCATCATGGTCATTTCGCTTGGGTCGTTTTCTTAGCGGCGAGCTTGTTCAAATCGAAAGCATAGACGGATTGAGTGTCGCTAAGGATAAACAATTTATTGCCTTCGAAATTGAATCTGACGAAAGCCGCGTTGCCTTCGATGACGAAAGTAGCCTGGCGGTCGCCTGTGTCGAGGTCGTATAGCGTGATTTCGCCCGGAAAATTTTCGACTGCGATTTGATTACTCTTCGGGTTTATAGCCGCATTGTCGCCGAAAAAGCGATGCCGCGAATCGCCCTCTTTGATTGAATAAACCAGCACGCGACCTCTCGAATCCCGCAACACAAGCCAATCTCTTTCCGACAGTCCTTTGCCAATGTTGAACGAGCCGTTACCGGTTTCGAGTAACATCATTCCAACAGTTTTCTGAGTGGAAGCGTCGATAATTTCCACCAGATAATCATCTTCCTTGTTGCCGAGCGCGGCGGCTTTGGCTTGCAGTTCGGGATTTTCTTTTAACCTGACTTTGCCCGCGTCGCTGCCGAGACGCCAATAAAGAATCAACCTGCCGCTGAAATTGTCGAATGAAAACTCCGGCGCTTCTTTCGGAAAATCGCGCGACCAGACGATTTTGTCCTGGACGAAATCTTTCAGCTCGAACCGCGCCTCGCGGCTCAGGCTAACGCTATCTGACTCTTCATCGGCGGGAATCTGTGGAGCCTTCTCTTCCTCCTTCTTTACTTTCAAACTGTGACGCAGCAGAACGAAGTGTCCGTATTGCCGCGCGCCTTTTTCCGGAAGTTCGCGGAGGACGGAAACCGAATTGTTGTGCGGGTCCATCAATGCCAGACTGTGCGGCGTGTCATCGAGTTTTGGGAACTGTCCGACAGCTCTACCGTGGTTGCTAACGGCGCCGCCTTTGAAACCGCGCACGTATAGTTTGCGGTCGCCCGTTTCTAGATTCCACAGCCCGCCTCGAGTCTTTGATGACAACATCAACCAATTAAATCCGTCCGCAACTTCGGCGGCGTCGAGATTCTTAATTGAGCCGACGGGAATCTCAATCGCGCCGACATCTTTGCTGTCGATTTTTTTCTCCGCCTCGTTGTAGCGTATTTCTCGTATCAAGATTTTTCCGTTGGCCGATTCGTAAGCTATCAGGTTGTTCCAGAGTGTCGCGTCCTCCTTGTTCAACCCCGAAACCAGTATGCCTTGCTTTAAATCGAAGATGCCAATTTTCGCATTAGCCAGAGGTTTGACGATCACGTAATCCGGGTTTGCCGTGCGTTTTATTTCTTGAGCGGCAATGGCGAGTTTCTGTAACCGTTTCCCGCTGGGGAACGAAAAAACACCGGCGTCCTCCAGCTTTTGTGTCGGCGTTCCGAGGATTCTCTCCGAGTCCAAGAACATGTATGAACGCGCCGAGATTTTCTTCATGTCGCCGCCGATATCCGTTGGTTTGAGCGTCGTCAAGTCCAGCGCCAACGCTGTGTTTTCCGAGCTGGCGGCGGTTCGTCCGTCTATGCTGAAGCGAAACCGGAACCGGTTGGACCGGCTGAACATCACAAAGCGCGAATCGGGCGAAAACTCGATGCGGAAAAAATTTACCTGATCGTCGGGGCCTCTGGATGATCCGAGCCAGGAAATGAATTCATACGATGTCAACGGATAGAATGCTTTCTTCTCCCATATCCTTTTGCCAGTCCTGGTGTCGAGAATGTTGACGCTGGTCGAAGTATCGACACACGCCAGATAATTCCCGTCGGGCGAAAGCTTATGCTCCCAACAATCGCGCCTCAGAACCAGCTCGCGCACTTCGACCGGCTTTCGCTCCGCGACGCTCCATTTTTCGTAACGCAACGTCTCGGTCGTGAAAACGACGAATTTTCCGTCCTGTGTGAAAGCGGCTTCGTGGGCGTTTTCGACAAGGATCTGAAACAGCGCTCGCAAAGGATTGCGTTCGATGATGGTGATGGCGAAATCATCCTGCGCCAGAAGAAGTTTCCCGTCCTGACTAAAAGCGAAATGTGAAATGTCGCTCCGGAGTTTCGGCTTGAGCTCTTTTTTCCAGATCAAGCCGGGCAACTCTTCTTTTCGACCTGCTTCTCGGAAGGAGACGACATCCGCCTGCCATTTCAAAAAATTCTCCGTAGTCTTCGCGGCGCGTCCCTCACGGCACACCGGCGGCAGTTGTTCGGTGGCGCGGAGCATTTCGCGCAAGCGTTTTTCCGCGGGGCGGGTGCTGCCGAATAATTCTGAAAACCAACTGCCTGTTTTACCTTCGCTTTCGGTCAAACGATCAAAAAATGAGAAAAAAGCCGCCGGGTCATAGCCCGCCGCGACCATAGCGAAAAGCCCGATTTTGTCGGCTTCGAGTTGTTGTTCGTCTTCGTGTCCTCTGCTTCTTGAAATGCGCTTAGTTCTGGCCCGCTCAATCAGCAGATTGTATTTTTCGGTAATGTCTTTGCGATCACCGAGCGCCGTGACGTTGAGGATTTTCCTGAGCGATTCCGAGGTGTCCACAGCTCCATGTCGCACTACGGCGTGACCGAGTTCGTGCGCGATCACACCCGCTAGCTCGTCCTCGTTGGCCACGAACGCGACGAGTTTTCGAGTGAGCATAACGTGACCGCCGGGAAGGTTGAAGGCATTCAGATCAGGCATATCGACGAGGTGAAACTGAAATTTCAACCCTATCGGCGGCGCGTATTTCATGAGTCTGCCGCCTATGTCTTTGATATAAGTCGTCAATTTTTCGTCGCGAATAAAACGTGTCTCTCCCGCCATCCCTTGAATTACCAGCTCGCCGAAAATCATCTCTTGTTCCGGTGAAAACAGATTTGACGACTTGGCATTGGCGACTATGGCGGGCGGCGCGCAGTTTTGCGCGTTGCTGAAAGAACAAAAAACAGATGAACACAAAGCGAGGATGAGGACTATTTTCTTATACATCTCGAACTCCGGTTTTAAGCAAAAAAATGAATTAACGCGTCAACAACTCTATGCTGGCCTAATGCTACGGCTCAGTTTGTCGGGTCTTCTTCCTGCCCAAGTTTGTAACTGCGCGCCGGCCAGACATCGTACAAGTAAAGCCCGAAAGGAATCCACCAAATCAAATCGTTCGTAACGCACAAAACCGCGGTCGTAACAGGCCACTGACCGCGCCAGACAAGAGTCAGCCAGCCAATCGGGCCAAGCGTCTTTCCCAGGAGTCCGACCGCCGCCAGGAGCCAGCCCCGTTCGGGAACTCGGGCAACTTCCAAGTAGAGGACGCCGTACAGGCCGACAACCATTCCCAGGCAAGCAAAGATCTCCGGGTAGTTCTGCAAGGGCATGTCTGCGAAGCGGAACAACCATTGGGGGTCGAGAACCGAGAAGGCGCCCCAGCCCAGGTTGTAAAGACCTGCGACAAGGAACACCGTCCGATGAAACTTTCGCCGGGCGATCATGACCGTTCCTCCCTTCTCCCCATATTCCAGGGCCATCCTCCATGCGGCATGCCAAGCGCCGCATAGAGATCGCGCACGCCTGAGAGAAAGACCCCGATTGCCATCACTGACAACCCCCATTGCAGTGGATCGGGCGCCGTCGTCTCTGTTGGAGCAATCGCAGTCGGCAAGTGGAGCCAGCGCCACAACACGGGGATCAAGTTTGCCACCATCGCCCCATAGATGATGCCCATTACCGCATGAGTGACCCGCTCACCGGCGTATACGTCCCCCAGCGGCTTCCTGACACGAATCTCGACGACGAAATCAGCCAAGGTCAAGATAATCTCTGTCAATAACACCGCGGCAAGGACGACAGCCCAAAGCCCTTGCCACGCCATCCACGGGAGCGTGCCGAAGAGCGCCGCGTAAAGGAAATCACGCGCCGCATGCAGCTTGAGTTCCGGGGCGGTTCCCGAACCTCCCCCGGGAAGCCGGGCGCGCCACTCGTGATAGTACAGAGTGTCGAATGCCCCAATAATTCCTTGAATGGCAAGGAGCCATAGCGCCGTCGTCATCGCCGAGCCTCAACCTGGGTCAGCATACCCTCGTATGCAATCAGACGCCCGAGCAAAGGGAATTTTACGTCCACGGAGACGTGAATCCGATTCATATCGCCAACAGCTTTTTCCCAGGCCGTGATACACGGACTGAGCCAATGAGGCAGCGGAATACACAAAGAACAGAAGCGCAAAGCCACGCTCACCGTCTGGTAGCTGAGCGCCCCGCCGACGACTTCCAGCCGGAACCGCATCTCTACAATTCCCATGCGCTCCACCAACAACCCGTCGGGCCGATTGGACTGCATGCTCACCAAAGGACGTCCTGCGAACGTCCTGCGCCACTTCTCTCCATCCTCCCGCGTAGTAATCCGGAGCCGGATGTCCACGGCGTCCTTCGCCGCCGGCAGACGCGCAAGTCGAACCAGAGATCGCGCCAGCCTGTCGCTCCCATGGCGCACCTGGAACACCCCAACGGCGTGAACCGTTTCCCCCGAACCATGAAGACGCCGTATTGCGTTATCCAGGTCATACCAGGAGGCGCCAAATAACTTCGGGTATAGTTTTGAAGGAGAGCGAAGAATGGTTTCCATTGGTCGTGGCGCGGACTTCGTCATATACAAGCGCTTGTTAGGCGGCCCGGCGCGCGCGGATCGATGCCACGATCATGTTGATTGCCACGAGAAGCACGAGCCAGAACCCGGTATCGAGATCCAACACGACGCCAAAACCCGCAACCGCCAGGAGCCCCCAACCCGCAAACGACGGTAGAGGGCGATTCAGGTGGTTCTCAATCCAGTGAATAAGAAGGCCGTAGATGATCATCAAGAATCCCGGCATGAGGAACCAGTAGTATCCCCAGATGCGGAGGGATTCCGACTTGACGGCATCGACGATGCCAGCGTCGCCGATTTCCTTCCAGATACCACTAAATCCGATCATCCCGGGCATCACCAATGCCAGACTGTGAAGCAGCCCGATCGCAACCAGCGCCAGGCC
>Ga0187894_10001424_pt1 | contig 30674 bp, 30 predicted proteins | sample GBC1701081metaG_FD_136650 | JGI IMG/M metagenome (GOLD analysis project Ga0187894, IMG submission 136650) | White microbial mat communities from a lava cave in the Kipuka Kanohina Cave System on the Island of Hawaii, USA - GBC170108-1 metaG ...
ATCTGCACCGGCCGCAGGATCTCCTCGCCGGCGTTGCGCGCTTCCGTCACCCGTTCGTTGTAGCCCGCGATATTGCGTACGCCGAGCTGGCTCATGGCGCGATAGCGGTTCTCCATCTCGCGCACGGTCCACTTCAGCGCCACCACGGCCTTGCGCGGCTCGGTGACCACCGGCGTCAGCAGATGCGGGATGTCCTGGTAGACGCTGAGCTCCAGCATCTTGGGGTCGATCATGATGAACTTGCAGCGATCGGGCGGCAGCCGGTAGAGCAGCGACAGGATCATGGTGTTGATCCCGACCGACTTGCCCGAACCCGTGGTGCCACCGATCAGCAAGTGCGGCATGCGCGCCAAGTCGGCGATCACCGGACCGCCGCCGATATCCTTGCCCAGCACCAGCGGCAGCTGCAGGCGGCCGTCCTCGTAGTCCTTGGCCGACAGCAGCTCACGTAGAAAGACCATCTCGCGCTTGCCGTTGGGCAGCTCGATGCCGATCACGTTGCGGCCCGGTACCGTGGCCACGCGCACGCTGACGGCGCTCATCGAGCGGGCGATGTCATCGGCGAGCCCGATCACGCGGCTCGACTTGGTGCCCGGCGCCGGCTCGAGCTCGTAGAGCGTGACGACCGGGCCCGGCCGCACCTTCACGATCTCGCCCTTGACGCCGAAATCCTCCAGCACGCTTTCCAGCAGCCGCGCGTTCTGCGCCAGCGCGTCTTCGTCGATCTGGGCAGCCACCGGCGACCGCGGCGCCGCGGTCAGGATGTCGAGCGCCGGCAGCTGGAATTCCTGCGTCAGCGCCAGCTGCTGCTGGCGCTCGGCCTCGGCGCGCCGGCCGGGCTGCGGTGCCGCACGCTTGACGACCTTGGACGGCGGCGCAGCGGCGGCGGCAGGCTCGGCAACCACCGCAGGGGCATCGGTCGGTGTCGGACGTCGCGGCAGATGCAGGATCCGCGCGCTGGTGGCGGTTTTGGCCGCCGGCGCCACAGCGAGCGCTGGCGGTGGCACATCCACGTCATCGTCGTCGGGTCCAGGCGGCGACGGGTGCTCGACGTGCGGCGCCGCCACCGCCGCCGGACCGAATACCGGCTCGACACGGTTGGCGTCGGCCTGTCGGCCCAGCAGGCGCGTCAGCAAAGACGTCCATGGCGATGTCGCGGGCCGCGGCACACCGGCGCGCGGTGCCATCGGCGGGATGTCCAGTGACGGGGGCGCCTGCGGAATGGGTTCGACCGGTTTGAGATCGGCAATCGGCGACAGCGGCGCGTCGACCATCAGCGAATCGCGCGCCGGCAGCGGTTGGCCATGTTCGGGGATCGAGCTGAACCGTGCCGGATCGTACTGCGATGCGTCGATCTCGCCGGGCACGTCGGCATAGCCGATGGTGGGCTGCGGCGCCTCGCCCTCAACCGGCATCTCGCGCTCCGCGCGGCCACGCCACACCGCAATACCGGCCCGCAGCAGCATCTTGACGAGCGAGAACGGCAGCAGCCCGATGCGCAGGGCGATCGGCAGATGACCGCGCTTCATGCCGATCACCGGCACCATCAGCACGACTGCCAGGATCGCGGTGATCGGCGACAGGAAGTCGAGCAGCCAGCCATCTGAATAGGTAAGAGTCAGCTCCTTGAACCGGGATGCAACCGCCGCTCCGGTCACGCCACCCGGGCCTGCGTGCGGCGTCCAATGCCCGATGGCATCCAGCGCCGACGCGGCGCTGGCAGCCAGCAGCGTCGCCAGCAGAAGCAGGGCCAGCCGCAAGCCGAAAAACGGCAGCGCGTGGCGACGCATCAGCATGATACCCCAGGCCGACAGGGCCACCGGCACCAGCAGCGCCCCCAATCCCAGGCTCTGCATCATCACATCGGCGAACGTGGCGCCGGCAACACCAAAGAGATTGCGCGGCGCGAAGCCGGTGGCGCGATTGAGCGACGGATCGGTCGAGTGGTAGGTGATCAGCGCGATCAGCGCCGCGACGCCGACCGCCGCCATGGTCAGCCCGACGATTTCCATCGTCCGGCGCCGGAAAAACAGGGCCGCGCCGCTGGGCAGGAACCTGCCGGCGGCGGTGGCCGAATGTCTCAAAGTCGCCAACGCCATGGCTACAACAACTCCGCGATGCGTGTCAGCGCCGTGCGCGTGGTCTCGAGATCCTGCACCATCGCCACGCGGATGTAGCACTTGCCGGGATTCGCCCCATTCACGTCGCGCGCGACATAGCCGCCCGGCAGGACCTTGATGCCGCCATCCGCCCACAGCTTGCGCGTGACGGCTTCGCCATCACCAACGTCGAGCCACAGGAAGAAGCCACCGTCGGGCGTAAAATAGCCGCCCTTGTTGTGCAGGATCGACTTGGCGAGCTGGAACTTGGCGCGATAGCCGTTGCGGATCGTCTCGACATGCGCCTCGTCGCGCCACAGGGCGGCCGACGCGTTCTGGATGGGAATCGGAATCTGCACGCCGCCATAGGTCTTCCAGCGCAGCATCATGGCGACGATCTTGGGATCGCCGGCGACGAAGCCGCTGCGCAGGCCGGCGGCATTGGACCGCTTGGACAGCGAATGGAACACCACGACGTTGGCGAACGGATTGCGGCCGCCGGTCTCGTCCATCGCCAGCGCCGCCTGCAGTCCGCCGGCCGGCGCGGAGTCGTTGTAGATCTCGGCGTAGCATTCATCGATCGCCAGGATGGCGTCATGGCGCCTGCACTGGTCGATCAGCTTCTGCAGGTACGGCAGCGTCGCCATCGCGCCCTGGGGATTGCCGGGCGAGCACAGATAGACCAGCGCCGTCCGTTTCCATGTCTCGACCGGCACCGCGTCGAAATCAGGAAGAAAGCCACTGCGGGCATCTGCGTTGAGAAACAGCGGCGCGCCGCCTGTCAACACCGTGGCGCCGAGATACACCTGATAGAAGGGGTTGGGGATCATGACCACCGGCTGCCCGCCGCCCTTGGACGGCGGCACGGCGACGGTGCCGATGGCGTAGACGCCCTCCTTGCTGCCGGCCAGCGGCAGCACGTGGCGCGCCGGGTCGAGCACGCCGTCGGCAATGCGGTAACGGCGCTGCAGCCAGCTGACGATCGCCGCGCACAGATCCGGCGTGCCCTGGTTGGGCGGGTAGCGGTTGGTGGTCGCAAGGTCGCGGCTTACGATATCGCGGGCGAACGCCGGAACCGGGCCCTGGGGCTCGCCGACCGACATGACGATGGGCTGCGCCGGCACGGGCAGATCAGCGATCAGCGTGTTGAGCCGCGCGAACGGATAGTCGTTGAGGTCGGTTTCGAGACGGGGGTTGATCATTGCGCTTTCCTGTCTTGGCAGCCGGACAAGAGTTGCGCCCCCCTTGGCGTCTGGCAACGCCGCGGTGAAATCATGACCCCAGCACCCCTTAACAACGAACTATGGGGGTGATCTTAAACGACAATTATATCAATAACAAGAAGAGGATAGAGCGTTTTTTTAACATGAAATTCAATGCCTTGCACAAAGCCCTGCCCTGGCGCGGACCGCCTCACGCCGAGCCAAGCGAGAGACCTGTGGATAGCTTTCGGCCTCTCGCTTTGCCCGGGGCGCCTGCTAGGCAGCACAAGGGGCGGCGCGACGCACCCAGGTGAGGCCGCGCACCGCCACCTGACCGCGCGCATCACGATCAAGCTGGGCGCTGATCTCGGCGCAGGTCGGCGTCTCCCCCAACGGTTTGCCGCGTCCGTCGACCTGGACCAACGTCAGGCGGTGCGCGCAGGAACCGCTGTCGGGACAGCCGGCCTTCTGCCGTGTCGCCGCGTACTGCTGAAGGAAAGCCGGCGTTCGCACATGCTCGGCGAGCACTGCTTCGGCGTCGGCCTCACGCGTCGGCCGCCGGAATGCGGCAGCCAACGCACTGCCGGTCGGATCGAACGCCTCGACATAGCGACCACCGCCATCACCGCTGCCCGACGAGCCTGTCATACACCCCGTCACACTCACCGCCAGGATCGCGATCGCCGCGAAGTAACGCACCTTCTTCGTTTGCACCATGGCATATCCCTTTCGTCGCACTGGCACCGACGGGCGACGATGGGGCGCTACTTGGGCAGGTTGATGGCAGCCGTTCGGCGGCCGATCACAGCGGCTTGGTGATGGCGAGGATCGCAATCCCAACGACCGCGGCAATGACAACGGGCGCAGCGAATCGCAGAAAGGCCGGTGGCGGTCGAGACGAGTCGCCGGCCAGGCGTCGAAGCGTGCCTGACTGAATGCCATGCAAGGCCGACAGGATTACGACGATAACAAGCTTGATCCACAGCCACGGCGCCGAAAACGATCCCGCCTGAAGCGCCATCACCAAGCCCAGGACCCACACGATCAACATCGCTGGGGTCGTGACTCGACTGTCCCAGGTGCGGGCCGTGTTGATCAGGTGCCTGTCGCGGTCGGAGCGCGGTCCCGACGTCAGCGCCATCAGGACCACCGACAATGCCAGCATGCCGCCGATCCAGGTGATCACCGCGGCAAGATGGAACGCCTTGATCCAGAGATAGCTCACAGCCGCTTCTTGTCCGCTGGACCGGCCGGCGCCGCGAGCGCGTCTTCCCGCCGCTTCAGAAAGCGCGCATTCAGGAACGCACCGAAGGGAACGAAGGCCGCGACGAGAAGACGGGTGATCTCGCCCTTGCTCCAGTCGCCGCCCGACACCGTATTGATGACCATCCAGACATAAATCAGGAACGCCACGCCATGGATCGGGCCCATGACAGCCGTGGCCGTCGGATAACCCGCGAGGTGCTTCAGCGGCACCGCAACACCGGTCAGCGCCACAAGCGTCGTTCCCTCAAACAGAGACACAAGCCGCATCCGGCGCAACTGCGCGCATTCGGCATGTCGCTGATCGGCATAATCGCCTGGCATCGTTTGTCACTACCCGAAATCGAGCTGCTTCGCAGGTGGACACGCCGCGCTGTATCAAGGTTCGCCCGCAGCGACCATGACAAACTTCATTCGATTTCGGCCATAGACAGTCACGCGCAGCGCACGCCGGTGTGAGAGGACGTGTCGTGCATGGAGTGAGCGGTCGCGCTACAAAGTGGCCGGGAGAGGCTCGATGGACCCGATGAGCATCGTGTGTTTCGCCGCACTGGCGGAGACACAAAACTTCACCTGCGCGGCGCGTCGCTGCGGCCTGTCGCAACCTGCCCTGACGCGCGCCCTGCACTGTCTGGAACAGCAGGCGACGGCGCCGCTCTTCGAGCGACGGCGCAACGATGCCCGGCTTACAGAAGAAGGGAGACGGATGCTGTTGTCGCTGCGCTTGGGCGCCGCAGCCTGACGTCTCGACGATCACGCCGCGTGACTGAGGGCGTTCAGGCTGTCGACCAGTTCTTGCGGATCCGGCCAGCGCGACGGATCGGCATCGGAGAAGGCGAAAACCACGCGCCCCACCGACTCGACTACGAAGACGGCCGGGATCGGCAATCGCCACAGGGTGTCGCCATGCAGCTTGGGCAGATCTCGACGCCGCTCGACATGGATTCGGATGTGATCGGGCGACAACTCATAGGCGAGCCCGCACAGGCGGGCGTAGTCGTTGCACGGATCGCTGAGAAGGCCAAACGACAACCGGCGCATACCTGCGGTCTGACGGACATGATCGATCGTCTCGGGCATGACACCAACCATGGCCGCACCCAAAGCCTCGAGAGCCGGGACGGCGCGATCGAGCGCCGCCATGGTGACGTCGCAGTAGGGACACCAGCCGCCGCGGAAGAAGGCCAGCACCAGAGGGCCGCGATCAAGCAGATCGCCGGATCGCCACACCCGGCCGTCGGCACCCTCCAACGCGAAATCCGGCAGGTAGTCGCCGATGCCAAGACCATCCTCGGCAACACGCATCATGCGCAAACGGTCGAGCTCATCCTCGAATGCACGGCGCGCCGGCGCGCCGATCTCCGCCAGGTGCCGGTCACGCAGCGCTTCGAGAGTCTGCTTGAGCTTCATGAAAACGCCTTCGGCTCCCGTCTCGGCTCTGGATGGACGGCCGCCCACCAATATCGTGACTATGCCGGCAACGTCCTGATGGTGAAAATGCCGATAGGGTCGCTATTCAATAGCCATCGCGTATGGTCGATGGCGATACATAGTCGATGCAACGACAGCTTTGGGGGAGCTTCTCACCATGGAGATGCACCAGGTCCGCTATTTCCTGGCGGTCTGCGAGACACTGAACTTCACGCGTGCTGCCGAGAAGTGCAACGTGTCGCAACCATCGCTAACACGCGCCGTCAAGGCGCTGGAAGACGAGCTGGGCGGCCAGCTGTTCCGCCGCGAGCGCAATAACACGCACCTGACCGGGCTGGGCGAGATGATGCGCCCGCACCTCACGCAGGTGCTGGTCGAAACCGAGGCCGCCAAGGAACGGGCCAAGAGCTTTGCGCGGATGGACGATGTCGAGCTGCGGCTGGGCGTCATGTGCACGATCGGTCCGGGACGCCTGATCTCGTTCCTGCAGTCGTTCCGCGACCGCCATCCCCGGGTACGGCTGATGATCGAGGACGGCAACGCTCAGGCGCTGCAGGAGCGCCTGGCCCGCGGCGACCACGACGTGGCGATCTACGGCTTGCCGGAAGCAATCGACGAGCGCTTCCACGCGCGCAAGCTCTATGAAGAGCGGTTCGTGATCGGCGTGCAACCTGGCCATCCGTTCGAGCGGCAGAACGCCGTGCGCATGGCCGAGCTCGACAAGGAGCCCTATGTCGGGCGCACGCAATGCGAATTCAACGAGTATATCGGCGGCCTGTTCCGCGACCGTGGCGTGAAGGTGACCACCGTCTTTCGCAGCGACCGCGACGACTGGGTCCAAAGCATGGCCCTGGCTGGGTTGGGCTTCACCGACATCCCAGAGTACTCGGTCACCCTGAGCGGCCTGTGCGTACGGCCTTTGATCGACCCGGATGTGGTGCGCGCCATTCAGATCGTCACTGTGCGCGGCCGCCCGCACGTGCCGGCGGTCGGCGCCTTTGTCGGCGAAGCCCTGCGGTTCCCATGGACCAGTGGCAAGGCCGTATCGATGACCGCCATCTGAACGACGGCCGAGCAGCCGGCATTCACAACCAGCGCCGCGGATAGTCGCCGGACCAGGGTGCCCGGCCCCGATTGTTCACGATCACCGCCACCACGAAGATGGTCAGCAGGCCAATGACCAGCGGCGAGAACAGAAAGGACCAGTCGGCCTTTTCCGCAAAGACGACAATGGGGTTGGCGCCGGCGGGCGAGTGAATCGTGCGCGTCAGCATCATCGCCACCAGCGCCGTGGCGACCGCACCGACCATCCATAGATCGGCCGAGCCGATGCCATACCGACGGCCAAAGTGCAGGAACGCCAGTCCCACCACCGACGCGATCACGTGTCCGCCGAAGATGCTGCGCGGCTGCGCCATGTCGCTTTCGGGCATGCCGAACAGGATCACGCACGACCCACCCAGCGACGCTAGCAGCCAGGGATGCACCGTGTACTCCACCAGCAAGGCCGAAACGACGAGGGCGACAGCTGTGCCGACCCAGGCCCAGACGAAGCGCATGCCATTAACCTCGATACCCAATCGCCGGTGACCGCGACGCTCAAACCGAGTCCAGCTGCTCATATTCGGCCACATGCCAGCAATATCCGTGCCCGAGGTGTCGGGAGCTAGCGCTTTTCGCCGCCCGTGATCAGGCGCGCACCGGACTGGAACGTGGTGTAGGACCACGTCCAGTCCATGAGCACGACCAGCCGGTTGCGGAAGCCGGCCAGGAACATGATGTGCACCAGTCCCCACAGCAGCCAGGCGAACAGGCCGGAGAAGCGGTAGCGTGCGAACAAGTGCGCCACGGCATGATTGCGGCCGATGGTCGCCATCGCGCCCCAGTCTCGATAGACGAACGACTTGGGTGCCGCGCGCCCCGACAGTCGCGCGCGCAGCACATCCGCCACGTAACCGCCCTGCTGTTTGGCGACCGGCGCCAGCCCGGGGTATGGCTTTCCGGCTGGGTCCAGCGCCAGCGCCGTGTCACCGATCACGAAGATCTCGGGGTGGCCGGGCCAGGATAAGTCCGGCTGAACCTTGACCCGTCCTGCCCGATCGGCATCCGCCTTCAGCCATTTTGCCGCCGACGAGGCCCTTACGCCGGCGGCCCAGATCACGGTTGCCGCCGCGATGCGCTGCGTGCCGACCACAACGCCGTCGGTATCGACCGCCGAGACGGGAACGCCCAGCAGCACCTCCACCCCCAGGCGCTGCAGCGACGTGTATGCGCGCTCCGACAATGTTTCGGGAAAAGCCGGCAGCACGCGTGAGCCCGCCTCGACCAGGATGATCCGCGCCGCGCGCGGATCGATCTGTCGAAAATCGCGCGCCAACGCGCGGCGCGCCAGCTCGGCGATGGCACCGGCCAGCTCGACGCCCGTCGGACCGGCGCCGATGATCACGAAGTTCAGCAATCGGCGTCGCGCGGCGGGATCGCTTTCAGTTTCGGCTGCTTCGAACGACATCAGGATGCGGCGGCGAATCTCGGTGGCATCATCGATCTTCTTCAGGCCCGGGGCGTATTGCTCCCACTCGTCATGGCCGAAATAGGAGTGCCGCGCGCCGGTGGCCAGGACCAGGTAGTCGTAGCCGATGTCGCGGCCATCAACATGCACCGTGCGGCGTGCCGTATCGACATCGCTGACGCGGCCCATCAGCACGCGAACGTTGGCCGCGTCGCGTAGCACACTGCGGATCGGCATCGCGATCTGCGCCGGCGACAAACCCGCCGTCGCGACCTGATACAGCAGGGGCTGGAAGAGATGGTAGTTGCGCCGGTCGATGACGGTGACATCGACCGGGGCGCCAGCCAGCCGCTGCGCTGTGGTCAGACCGCCAAAGCCAGCGCCGACGATGACGACGTGCGGGCGATGCGGCGCGGACGGCGTCGCCGAGGCAGAGTGGTCGGGAGCAGGCGATGCTTCGGACATGGACTGATCGAACACGGTCGCCCGCCCTCCGACAGCCGTCAACCGCGACCGAACAGCCGCCGGGCGATCAGATGATCGATTGAGATCGCACCCGGTCCACGGGCGATGATCCAGCCCAGCAGCGATGCCCACATCAGATGCTCGGCCCAATTCTCAGGATAGACCAGGAACTGAATGACGAAGGTCATGGCGAGCAAACCGAGCGCACCCAGACGAGCAAACAGGCCCAGTACGATCAATACAGGCGCCGTCAGCTCGAGCGCCGTTCCCAGATAGGCGGCGATCGCCGGCGGCAGGATGGGCAGGTTGTATTCATCGCGGAATAGTCCGACCGTCGTCTCCCAGCTCTGGATTTTCACCAGGCCCGACTTGAAGAACACGGCGGCGATCGAGACACGAAACAACAACGTGAACAGCGCTTCCGGCAGGCGCGACAGCATCGCGCGGATCGCATTGAGGCGAAGAACAAGGCTGGCGCCGCGTCGTACCGGCGGTGCGCTGGGCTTGGTGAGCGTCACGGTCATACGCGCCTCCGATCAAGGATGGACGTCGAGACGAGAGCTGTCGAGAAGCCGCGCGGCATCGGCGATGACAGGGCCAACCTCGGGCAAGGGAGGTTGGGGCCCCGAGTAGCGTGCCGCGCGACGTTCCGTGGTTGGCCGGCTCAACTTTTCTTGGGCGTGGTCGAGCCGCCGACGATCTTGACGCACACACCGGCGGGCACGGCGAGCCAGGCATCAACCTGGGCATCCTTCTTGGACGTTCCGGCGCAGGAACTGGTGGCGGTCTGGCAGTCGTTCTTGCCGGCCTTGGCGACGCCGTAGCACTTCTCGGTCTTGGCGTCCTGAGCGCTGGCTGCGCCGACGAAGGCAATGGCAGCCGTCACGGCGGCCGCGAGGGCGAGGGTCGTTTTCATGGCGAGACTCCTTCTGTTTGGCCTTGAGATCTCCGGTTGCAGCCGCGGCTCACCGGACAAACTCACCGTGGCGGAGTCGCGCCGTGACTGGAAATATTCTGTACCTATGGCGTCGATACGCCGGTGCTATCGTTTCTGGATGGATTCACATCCGGAATTGAACAGGAATTGCGACCTTATCGAACGGTCCGACCTGGGTTATCCTGCATGCAGTGTTTTGATTTTGCGCTTCGATGTGATATTCGAAGCATCCAAGATTTGTACTTTGAAGCTCTATTCATCGATAGAATAGTACGGAGGTCGCGGCCATGTCTGGCGGTGCGATCGTTATTATTGAAGACAATGAAGATCTGCGTGACGAGATCGTCGACTACCTTTGCCGCCGCGGCCGTTCAGCCATTGGTTGCAGGACGCTAGCCGAGGCCCAGGACGTTTGTCGGCGACAGGCACCGGCCGTCGTGGTTGCCGACATCCACCTGCCGGACGGCGATGGTGTCAGTTTCTGCCGGGACATGGCCGAGATCTATCCCGATACCAAGTGGGTGTTGATGTCGGGCAATGCCGACCTCGTCCGCCAAGGCAATCGGGCCCGCACCTCGGCTTTCGCCGTCATCGACAAGCCGATCCCGCTGCGCACGCTTGATCGCTTCGTCGCCGACGCAACCATGCGCCGCGCCCGCTGAACCGGGGTTCGGCCATGTCCGTTCCGACCAGTCTGACGCTCCTCGTGGTTGACGACGAGGTTGAGCTCCTAGGCGAGATCGTGCGTTTCCTGCAGCGGCGTGGACACCAGGTTCATGCCGCTCCGTCTTTTGCCGCCGGCATGGACCTGATCGACTGTACGATCAGCCCTGACGTACTCATCACCGATGTGCGCATGCCGGGCGGCAGCGGCCTGGACTTGGCGCGGCGAGCACGCGAGCGACATCCTGATTGCCGGGTCATCGTCATGACCGGCCATCTCGATCAGAGCCAGATCGGCCCGGCCGAGGAACTTGGCGCCGTCGCGGTGCTGTTCAAGCCGTTCAGCTTCGGCCGCCTCCTGACGTTGGTCACCAGTGCCGACGAGCGCCGCAGTGGTCGGGGGACTACTGCCATGTTGCTCCCTGCCTCAGTCCCCGTGCCGGACGCAGTGTGAAGCCAGCAAGCCAGGGGCTGACCGGCAGATGGTTGGCTCCTCAGCGCCGGCTCAGCTCAGCCATCGGTACGGCTGGGTTGGTGTGGAGTGTCGTCGCGGCGATCCTCGGCCTGTTCAGCTTTGCCATCATTTTTACCGATAGCCGGATGACGCGCGACATGATCGAAGCGCACAACATCCGGGTTGCCGCGTTCGACGTCACGGCCAGCAGCGACAATCTGAACAAGGCCCTGATTGCGACGCTCGGGACGAAGATCGGCGACAAACCTTACGTCTATGCACACACGCCTCTTGGCGCATGGACTGAAGCCGCGCGGCAGCTGCGGTCGATTTGTGCCCGCTCCGACTGGCGCACCGGCGAGGTTGCACTGCACATGGATCGCGTGTGCGATGCCTTCAATGCCCTGGACCTGGCGATAGTGCCGGCTCTCTCCGCCTTCGAGAGATCCGGCACAGCAATCGACGATGACCTGATCGCGCGCCTTGCCGAGCTTGTCCGGCTCGCCGATGCTGCGAACACGGCGGCACGCGGCAGCCTGGAGCCGCGGCACGACGCGAAGACCTCCTTGCACTTGACGGTGATCACCAGCACAGGTGGCTTTCTGCTGGCCGTCGTGATCTTGTTCCTCGTGGTCGGCCGCTCGGCCGCCCGCCATCACGAAATGTCGGAAGTCGCCCGCCAGGCGCAAGACGACGCACAAGCGAGCCGCCAGCAGGTCATCGATGCCATCGAGTCCGTTCCGGTCGGCTTCGCGCTCTACGACCACGACGAGCGCCTGATCCTGTTCAACCGTCAATACAACGAGACAACGGTTCATCTGGGCGGCGTGAACGAATCGATGGTCGGCTGGACCTTGGAGCGCATCGCCGATCATTTCGAAGGCCAATTGCGCGCGCGATATCCGGACCACGACCTGGCGCAGTGGAAGGCTGAATACATCCGCCGCGCTCGCGAGACGCATCGCGTCGACCTGCAGCTGCTGGACGGACGCATGATGCGGCTGCAGCGGTCGTCCACCCCAAGCGGGGGAACGGCGATGGTCTGGACGGATGTCAGCGACCTGATCCGACGTGAGGCGGATCTGCGCACCAGCGAACGACGCTTCCAGATGCTGGTCAATTCGCTGACCGATACCGTGTTCTCCTTGAACCGCGACAATTGCATCACCTATCTCAGTGCCGGCATCGAAGACCTGCTCGGGTTCGGCGTCGATGAACTGCGCCTCAGCTCCGTATTCGACGTGATCCACCCTGATGATCACGTTTTGCTCACCGAGATCGCCCAGCAATTGCGGGCCAACCGCGGCCTGCCAGCCACCTTCATGTGTCAGATGCGGCGCAAGGACGGTGCGTATCGCAGGGTCGAGATTCGGCTGACGGCCCCCGAAAAGCGCGACAATCTCGACGGCGAGTTCGCGATCACGGGTCTGGCTCGTGACATCGAGGCCCAGCACGAGCTGGCGTCCCGCCTGCACGACCGGATGGAGCGGCTGAATTCGATTGTCCAATCCACTGGCGCTCTGTTTCTGCTGGTGGATCGCAACCAGCGCATCGTCATGGCGAACAATGGCTTTCTCAGTTTCACCGGTCTCGGCGAGGATCGGGTTGTCGACCAACCCTTTGCGGAACTGGTCGACTGGCGCCTTGATCCTGCGGTGATCGGTGCCTGGTTGGACGCAGACGGGGCGCAGAACCTGAAGGCCGTCGACTACGACGACACGCTGGTGAACGCTCGCGGCGAGCGGCGGACCATCCATGTTACCGCCAATCCCGTGCGGGGCACGTCCGGCCGCGTCGAGCATATCGTGTTGCTGGGCGTGGACGAGACCGAGCGGCGGCAAGCCGAACTGCAGCTCTTCGATGCGTCACGCCTTGCCACGCTGGGCGAGATGGCGTCCGGCATCGCGCACGAGATCAATCAGCCGCTGACAGTGATCCGCTTCGCCGCCGAAAGCCTGCAGGACGAGATTCGCGAAACCGTCGACAACGCGCTGCTGGGCAGCCTGCGTGACTTCATCGATGAGAAGTGTGCGCGGGTGGTCGGGCAGACCGAGCGGGCAGCAACGATCATCCGCGATCTGCGCGGCTTTGCCCGCAAGCCGGATGAAGCGTCGGAACGGTTCGACGCCGTGCAGGCGCTGCGCGTCGCTGCCAAAATGGTCGAGGAGCAGCTTCGCCTGGCGCGCATCGAGCTGCATCTCGACCTTGATCCCGCTGTGCCAGCGATCACTGGACACGCCAGCCGGCTGCAGCAGGTCATCATCAATCTGGTCCTCAATGCCCGCGACGCCATCCTCGATGATGGTCGCGACCGGGTCGGCACGATCACGATCCGAGTTCGCGCACTGCGCCCGTCGGGGCAGGTCGTCATCGTAGTGGAAGACGATGGTCCTGGCATTCCCGATCATGTCCTACCGCGCCTGTTCGAACCGTTCTTCACGACCAAGCCCACCGGCAAGGGCACCGGCCTGGGCCTGTCGATCAGCTATCAGATCGTTCAACAGATGCGCGGCACGATCATGGCCGACAACCGGGCCGAGGGTGGCGCCCGGTTCACGATGACGTTCGATACCGCGCCGATCGCCGCTGCCGTCGTGCACTGAAGCGGCAGACTCACCTCCCCAACGCGGTTGGGGAGGTGGCCGAAGGCCGGAGGGGGAGCCAACGCGGTCGGGCAGCTCCCCAGCGGAGCTGGGGAGGAAGATGGCTCAGTGCACGCTCTCGCCGTGCAGGTTGATGTCGAGACCTTCGATCTCCTGCTCCGGTGTGACCCGCAGCCCGATCGTGACGTCGATCACCTTGAGAATGACGGCCGTACCAACCGCCGACAGCAGAACCGCGCAGACGATCCCATAGAGCTGCGTCAGCACCTGCTGGCCGTTGCCATCGACCAACCCCTTCACATCCGGCCCTGCGATGGCGCTGGTTGCGAATACGCCCACCATCACGGTGCCGATCAGGCCGCCGACACCGTGCACGCCGAACACGTCGAGCGAGTCGTCGTAGCCCATGCGCCGCTTGAACGCGGTTGACGCGTAGAAGCACGCCAGCCCGGCGACAAACCCGATGATCAGCGCCGCGCCGATATCGACATAGCCGGAGGCCGGCGTGATCGTCCCTAGCCCGGCCACGGCGCCGGAGGCGATGCCCAGCACACTTGGCTTACCCATCGTCGCCCACTCGGCGAACATCCACGCCAATGCAGCCGTGGCGGCGGAAACATGTGTCACCGTCATCGCCATGCCGGCACGCGCATCGGCAGCGACGGCCGAACCGGCGTTGAACCCGAACCAGCCGACCCACAGCAGCGACACGCCCATCACCGTCAGCACCAGGTTGTGCGGCGCCATGTTGTCGGTCGGATAGCCGCGGCGCGGTCCTAGCATCAGGGCCAGCACCAGGCCGGCGACGCCGGCATTGATGTGCACGACGATGCCGCCGGCGAAATCGAGCACGCCGGCCTTCTGCAGGAATCCGCCACCCCAGACCCAATGGGCGACCGGGCAATAGACGGCCAGCAGCCACAACGCCATGAACCACAGCATGGCCGAGAACTTGATGCGATCGGCCGCGGCACCGACGACGATCGCCGGCGTAATGGCCGCGAACGTCAGCTGAAACATCATGAAGACGTTTTCCGGCACCGTCTTGGCCGCCTCGTGCACGCTGTCCATCTTCAGGCCGGCCATCAGGAAGCGTGACAGGTCGCCGATGATGCTGTTGCCCGGCGTGAACACCAGGCTGTAGCCGACGACGATCCAGAGCACGGTCACAAGGGCAACGGTGGCCAGCGTCTGCGCCGTGGTGGCCAGCACATTCTTCTTGCGCACCATACCGGCATAGAACAGCGCCAGGCCGGGGATCGACATCAGCAGCACGAACGACGTGGCAACGATCATCCACGCGGTATCGCCACTGTCGATCTTCACCTTGTCATCGGCGGCAAGCGCGACAGCAGGCAGCGCAGCCATCAGTCCGACGGATAGCGGCAACCCAAGGCGCCGGGCGCCAGACAGGACTGCGGGCATCGCGAATTCTCCCCCGTTTTTCGTGAAGGTCGTCCGAATGATCACGTCAGAGCGCGTCGGTACCCGTCTCGCCGGTGCGAATGCGAACGGCGTGAGAGATGTCCGTGATGAAGATCTTGCCGTCGCCGATCTTGCCGGTGGCCGCCGCTTTCTGGACGGCCTCGATGGTGCGATCGACCAGGGCGTCATCCAGCACCATTTCGATCTTCACCTTGGGCAGGAAATTCACGGCGTATTCGGCGCCGCGGTAGATTTCCGTCTGGCCTTTCTGGCGGCCGTATCCCTTGACCTCGGTCACCGTCAGGCCCTGGACGCCCAGCCCCGTGAGAGCCTCGCGTACCTCCTCCAGCTTGAAAGGCTTGATGATGGCGATAAGCATCTTCATGCGTGCAGCTCCAGCCCAAGGGTCCCAGCGGATCGCCCACCAACGGATCACGCGTAGGATAACCGCCTAATTTTTGGACTGGTACAAGATATTGATATGTAGGGCAGAATCGTCGATCTGAATGTCAGCACGGCAGGACGCTGAATATTTAGGCGACCGCGGCGGCGTACGGCCACGAAAAAACGCCCGATACCGTGACGGCATCGGGCGTTGCGAGGTGCCACCGAGCGTGCGAGGCCCGGCGGCGGAGGGAACTCTGGCGACCCCGGGCACCCCGACCGTGATGGTCTGGGCCCCCTCCGCTCTTCACCCGCGTAGCGAGTGAAGAGCGGGGTGCCGCGCGCGGCGGCCAGGGGTGGCGGTTGGTCTCAATGCACGGTCTCGCCATGCAGATTGATGTCGAGGCCTTCGACCTCCTGTTCCGCATCGACGCGCAGACCGATGATCACGTCGACGATCTTGAGGATGATGAACGTGACGACCGCGCAGTACAGGATCGTCACAGCACAGCCGTAGATCTGCGTCAGCACCTGGCCGGCATTGCCGTCGATCAGCCCGGCCAGCACCGGCTGGTTCTTCTCGTCGACCTTGCCGGTAATCGCCTGGGTAGCGAAGACGCCGGTCAGCACCGCGCCCACGAAGCCGCCGATGCCGTGCACGCCGAAGGCATCGAGCGAGTCGTCGTAGCCCAGCATGTTCTTGAGAGAGGTCGCAGCCCAGAAGCACACCACGCCGGCGACAAGGCCGATGATCAGCGCGCCCGTCGGATTGACGAAGCCCGAGGCCGGGGTGATGGCCACCAGACCGGCGACCGCACCGGAGATGATGCCGAGCACCGACGGTTTGCCGCGCGTCGCCCACTCCGCGAACATCCAGGCGAGCGCCGCGGCGGCCGTGGCGATCTGCGTGACGGCCATCGCCATGCCGGCCGAAGCACCGGCGCTGACCGCCGAGCCGGCGTTGAAGCCGAACCAGCCGACCCACAGCAGCGAAGCGCCGATCACCGATAGCACCAGGTTGTGCGGCGCCAGGTTGTCGCTGCCGTATCCCTTGCGTTTGCCCAGCACCAGGGCACAGACCAGCCCGGCGACGCCGGCGTTGATATGCACGACGGTGCCGCCGGCGAAATCCATAACACCCCAAGCGCCGAGGAAGCCGCCACCCCACACCCAGTGCGCGATCGGCGCGTAGACCACGATCGACCACAGGCCCATGAACCACATCATCGCCGAGAACTTCATGCGTTCGGCAAACGCACCGGCAATCAGCGCCGGCGTGATGATGGCGAACGTCATCTGGAAACACATGAAGACGGATTCGGGGATCGTCTTCGCCAGATCGTGCACCGCGTCGATCGCCATGCCGCGCAGGAAGAAGCGGCTGAGATCGCCGAGGTAGTTGCCGCCCGTCGTGAACGCGAGGCTGTAGCCGATGATCATCCACAGCACGGTGACCAGCGCGGTCACGGCGAAGCTCTGCATCGCCGTGGCCAGCACGTTCTTGCGGCGCACCATGCCGGCGTAGAACAGGGCCAAACCCGGGATGGTCATCATCAAAACAAGCGCCGTCGACGTCAGCATCCAGGCCGTATCGCCAGTGTCGAGTTTCGGCGCCGGTGGGGGGGCGGGAGGCGGTGCCGCCGGAGCACCCGCCGGCGGCGTCTGCTGGGCGAGCACGGTCGCCGAGTAGATCGCGGTCAATGAGGCCCCAGCAGCCGCCAGCGCCAGACCACGTACCTTCTGCATCATCATCTTTCTTGTTCCCCTGTCTTTTACAGCGCGTCGGCGCCCGTCTCGCCGGTGCGGATGCGCACCGCCTGTTCGACGTTGGCCACGAAAATCTTGCCGTCCCCAATCTTGCCGGTCGCCGCCGTCTTCTTGAGGGTTTCGACGACCTGCTCGACCGCGCTGTCCGCGACCACCACCTCGATCTTCACCTTGGGCAGGAAACTCACGGCGTATTCCGCGCCGCGATAGATCTCGGTCTGCCCCTTCTGCCGGCCGAAGCCTTTCACCTCGGTCACGGTCAATCCCTGGACGCCGATGGCGGTGAGCGCTTCACGCACCTCGTCGAGCTTGAAGGGCTTGATGACGGCCATGACTAACTTCATCGGCTTTCCCCTTAGTTCGCTTCGGCAGGCGCGACCTCCCAGCCGCATGGGCGTCCGTGCGCACCTGACCGCTGACCTTTCCGAGCATTGGCTGATCAAGAACCGTGCCAACGGTTGCCTATGACCGATCGCGCTGCGACACCCCGTCCGGCCTTCCCACCACCGGCGTGCTTGGCGTCTGTCGGAAAAAAGTGCACCTAGAGGATAGGATTCACGCCCATGCACCGGGAAACGCCTGCGCAAACCGAACACGATGGCCCGCATGCCGCGGCCGGAGAACTGGCGGCGGATGTTGCCATCGTCGGCGCCGGCCTGATCGGTGCCACCCTGGCCGTGGCGCTGGGGTCAGCCGGCTTGCGCGTGGCGGTGATCGACCGCCTGGCGGGCTCGGCGCAGGTGGCTCCTACATTCGACGGCCGCACGACGGCCATCGCTCACGGCTCCCAGCGGGCGCTGGAAGCGATCGGTGTCTGGCGCCACCTCGCGCGCCATGCCGAGCCCATCCGCGATATCCGCATTTCCGACGGCCGCCTCGATCCCGGCGGCGGCCCGGCGCCGGTGTCGCCGTTGCATCTGCACTTCGACCATCGCGAGGCCAGCCGGCGCGGCGAAGCCGTGGCGCCGATGGGTCACATCGTCGAGAACCGCCACATTCGGGCCGCGTTGTTCCAGCGCCTGGGAGACCTGCCAACGGTCTGCGTGCTGGCGCCGGCCGAGCTGGCAACGGCGGTCCGCAGCGAGACCGAAGCTCGTGTAACGCTGGCCGATGGCCGCCATATCCGCGCCGTGCTCCTGGTGTCGGCCGAAGGTCGCGGCGGCTTGCTGCGCGAGCAGGCGGGAATCAAGCTGCATCGCGCCGGTTATTCGCAAACAGCGATTGTCGTTACGGCGGAGCACGACCTGCCCCACCGCGGCGTGGCACAGGAGAAGTTCCTGCCGGCGGGACCGTTCGCCATCCTGCCGATGACGGACGACCCGGTGACCAGCGCGCATCGTTCATCGATCGTATGGACGGAGCGCGCCGAGATCGTGCCTGCGCTGCTGCGCTTACCCGAAGCAACGTTCCAGGGCGAATTCGCGCGCCGCTTCGGCGAGCATCTCGGCGCGGTGAAAGCGGTGGGCCCGCGTTTTTCCTACAACCTGTCGGTCCAGGCCGCCGAGCGGCTCGCGGCGCCTCGTCTGGCGCTGGTCGGCGATGCCGCGCATGGCATTCATCCCATCGCCGGACAAGGCTGGAACCTGGGATTGCGCGACGCCGCGGCGCTGGCCGAGGTCGTCGTCGATGCGCATCGCCTGGGCCTTGATGTCGGCCATGCGTCGGTGCTGGCGGACTACGAACGCTGGCGTCGGGTTGACGGCCTCGCCATGATCGGCGCCACCGACGGGCTCAATCGGCTGTTTTCCAACGACCTGGCACCGCTGCGCCTGGTGCGCGACGTCGGCTTGGCTGCCGTCAACCGCCTGCCGCCGCTGCGCCGCTTCTTCATGCGTCACGCCATGGGTCTCGTCGGCGACCTGCCGCGCCTGGTCAAAGGCGAGGCGCTATAGCGACCGAGCCGTCCGTATGGTGCGGGCCCGCCGCCTGCGTGTGCTGGCGGCGCTGGGCAAGAGCGGCATTTTCCGTACGGATGCGATGCCACAACAGCAACGCATTCAGCACCGACCAGACGAGTGCGATCGGCCAGGCACCGAAGGCCAGCGGCAACACGGCGATCTCGCCGACGACAACCCAGTAGTTGGGGTGGCGCAGCAGCCGATAGGGGCCACGACGGATCAAAGGGGCCCTGTCGAGGATGATGATGCGGGTCGTCCAGAAGCGCCCGAGGCTCGCCACGACCCAGACCCGCAGCGCCTGCAGAAGGAGGAAAACCGCGACCAGAGCCCACGAGGGTTCCGTCGACCACGGCACCGCGATCGCCAGCGCGGCCAGCCACGAGCCATGCAGCAGGATGAACAACGGATAGTGGCGAGCGCCGATCTCGCGCCCGCCTTCAGCCAACAAGCGACGCGTATTGTGTCGCGCCAGCGCCAATTCGGCGAGGCGCTGCAGCGCGACGAACCCGAGCAGCCAGAGAAGCGGTGTCATGACATGTTCCCCTCCCCACTACGTAGGGAGGAAATCAGCTATCGATTGGCTTGCGGTTTGATGCCCTTCTTGTAATTGGCGATCGCCGACTTCAGTTCACGCTCCTCCCTGCAGCCGAAGGTGCAGAGCTGGCCGAGCCTGCCAAGATGCTCCTCGGCGCGCTGCGGCTGGTCGAGCATCAAGTATGCCTCGCCGATGTATTCGTGCGCGCCCAGATGCTTGGGGTCGAGCGACAGCGCTTTCTGATAGTACTGCAGCGAACCCGTGGGGTCGCCCGACTTGCGCGTGGCATATCCCATCAGATTGTAGGCTTCCGGGTTGTTGGGTTCGGCGGCGATCACGCGCTGCAGCCAGCCCTGCGCGTTGGTGTACTGCTTGTGGGCGATGGCTGCCTTGGCATTGTCGAAGTCCGGATTTGACCGTCGCGCCGGCGTGGACGGCGCATCCGAACCGCCGCTCATCGCCACGGCGGCAGGTGCCGCGGCAAATACCGACAACGCAGCGGCCAACACCGCCATCGAAGTGTACCGTCCCACAGAATGATTCACGTTTGCCTCCATCACAAATGGTCGCACTCAACGGCTGATCGGTCTCACGCCGCCTGAAGCGTGAGGAATGAACCGGTAAAACCTGGTCCCAGCGCCGACATCAGATTGCGGCCATGCAGGCCGCGCCGCAGCATGCGGTCGAGCACGAACATCACCGTTGCCGCCGACATGTTGCCGTAGTCGCGCAGCACCGCGCGCGCATCGACCATGCCGCCGGTCTGCAGCCCGAAGACATCCTCAAGGGCGTCAATCACCTTGGCCCCGCCGGGATGAGCGATGAAGCCGTCGATGTCGGACAGGCCAAGACCATGGCGGGCCAGGTAGTCGCTGGCCGCCGGTCGCAGCTTGTCGCGCACCAGCGCCGGGATGTCGCGCGAGAACAGAACCGTCAGGCCGTCTTCGGCCACATCCCAGCCCATGATGTCGAGCGTTCCCGGCCAGCGCCGTTCGCCGGCATGCAGGATTGCCGGATTGTCGTTGGCGATAGTCTGGGCACGCACGACAGCCGCCGCCGCGCCATCGCCGAACAAGGCGGTAGCGATGATGTTGGCTTTGCGCCGATCACCACTACGGAAGGTCAGTGTGCAGAGCTCAACCACGAGGAACAGGACGTTGGTGCCCGGCTCGGCGCGGGCGAGCCTTGCGGCCGCGCCGAGGCCCGTGACGCCGCCGGCGCACCCCAGCCCGAAGATCGGCAGCCTGCCGACATCTTCCCGGAACGGCAGGCGCTCCATGAGCAATGCATCGAGGCTCGGCGTTGCAACGCCTGTCGAACAGACAGTGACGATTTGATCGATCTCGGCGAACGTCAGGCCGGCATCGGCCACCGCGCGGCATGCCGCGTTCTCGAGCAGCGCCGGTGCGTGCTTGAGAAATGCATCGTTACGCGTCTTCCAGCCGATCGGCCGCTGATACCATTCCAGAGGTTCGCACAGGTGCCGGTTGTCGATGCCGGCATTGAGGAAGGCCGGCAGCAGGCGCTGCACATCGACGCCGTTGGCACCGAAATAGCGGTCGGCAGCCTGCATCAGATCGCGCTGAGACACGGCATGCCCGGGTGCGGCGGTGGCAAGTGACAACAGGCGAACAATGGCGGTCATGGGCATCCTGACTGCGGTGTATGGCGCGAAATTCGGCGTACGGATGTTCACGTTGTCGGGAATGGACCGACGTTTCCAACCAGTTACCAGGCGGCTCGGCAAACCGTTTCAAGCTGTGAACACCAGCAGGTTTCGATTCTTCCACTGCCGCCCGTGAAGGCCCCCGCTCCACGTGATGCACCCACCGGCGGCTGGTCGACAGCCGTGTGAAGAACCGTTAGATCGAATGCTCAATTGCTGACCGCAGCATGACGAGCAATCGCGCTAGGTGGCTGCCGGGACCGGTCAGGCGCGTGGAGCGTGGTATGCTGACAATTCGACTGCTGGGCGACATGGAAGTGCTGCGCGGTTCCGAGCGCCTGGATTTGCCGCGCTCGAGGAAGACCCGGGCGCTCCTGGCTTATCTTGCGGTGACTGGCCGGCCTCACCGCCGGGAGCGTCTGTGCCAGCTGCTGTGGAACGTGCCCGACGATCCGCGTGGTGCCTTACGGTGGAGCCTGAGCCGCATTCGCGCGTTGATGCAGGATACGGAAACGCCGATCATCCATGCCGACCGTGCGACCATTCAGTTCAACGCCGCCGGCGCGAGCGTGGACTTGCTGACGCTTCGCGACGGTTTGGACGACATCGAAGCCGCATCCGTTGTGCAGCTGAAAGACGCTGCTGCGATGTTTCGCGGCGTGTTCCTCGAAGGCCTCGAGTTGCCCGAGTGTCACGAATTCCGCTCATGGTATGTGGCTGAGCGCGAGGACGCACGAGCGTTGCATGTGCGGATTCTGACGGCGCTTGTTACCCGCTTGTCGGAAGACGTCGACGCCGCGCTGCCGCATGCTCGCACACTCGTGCAGATTGAGCCCCAGGACGAGCAAGCGTGGAGCCGCCTCATCCGGCTTCTTGTTGCCGCCGGCCGGCCGCAGGAGGCGCGCGAGCAGTATGAGACGGCAAGCCGGGCCTTGAAGCCGGTGGGTGGCCCCAAGGACGCCCTGCTTCAAACCTGGCGCGACGTGGGCGCTTCGATCCCGATGCCATCGGGCCCAGCATCGAGCCCCGCGGCCGAGCGACCGCCGGCGCCGCCTATACCTGCCCACCAGGAGATCCGTTTCTGCGTCGCGGGCGACGGCGTGCGCATCGCCTACGCGACAGCAGGCCACGGCCCGCCGCTGGTCAAGCCGGCCAATTGGATGACCCACCTGGAATACGACTGGGAGAGCCCGGTGTGGCGGCACTGGATTCGTGAACTGGCGCATGACCATCGCCTGGTGCGCTATGACGGAGGCGCCAATGGCCTGTCGGATTGGGATGTGCCCAACCTGACGTTCGACACGTTCGTGCGGGATCTGGAGGCTGTGGTCGATGCGGCCGGCCTGGAGCGGTTTCCTATCGTCGGCGTTTCACAAGGCTGTCCCGTCGGCATCGCCTATGCGGTCAAGCATCCCGAGCGTGTCAGCCGCCTGGTGCTCTATGGCGGCTATACGCAGGGCTGGGCGCTGCGGGCGCCGGAAGACGTCGCTCGCCGCCGCGCGCTGGGCGTGTTGATGGAACTGGGCTGGGGCCAGGACAATCCCGCCTTCAGGCAAGTGTTCACGTCGCTGTTCATCCCCGAAGGCAGTGCCGAGCAGGTTCAGTGGTTCAATGACCTGCAGCGCATGACGATATCGCCGCGCAATGCCGTCAGGTTGAACGAGGCGTTTGGCGCAATCGACATTCGCCCGCTGCTGTCGCAGGTGCGTGTGCCGACCTTGGTGCTGCATTGTCGCGATGACAATGTCGCACCGTTCTCGGAAGGCCGGCTGTTCGCCTCGACAATACCCAACGCACGCTTTGTGCCGCTCGAGGGCCGCAACCACATCCTGCTCGAGAACGAACCGGCGTGGCAGCGCTTTGTCGCCGAAGTCCGCGGTTTCCTCGACACCAAGGACACATGACGACGGAATAGTCGGGCCTGGCGTGGGGTTAGTGGTCCACCGGCCGCCATCACCCACGATGGCGGTCCACTTTTCTGGACGAGTGGGCCATCGTGTCGAGCACGCCGCGACAGGCGCAGGAGCGCACAGATGGCCTTGATGCGATGACAGCGCCGCCGGCCGCGGGACCGAGACCATCGACGCTATGGACCGGGTTCGCCGCGATGTGCCTGGGCATGTTCATGGCGATCCTCGACATCCAGGTCGTCGCCACGTCGCTGCCCAACATCCAGGCGGCGCTGGCGATCGCACCCGAGCGGATGAGTTGGATCCAGACCGCTTACCTGATCGCCGAAGTCATCGCGATTCCGCTGACGGGTTGGCTGACTCGTGTGCTCGGCATGCGCGGCCTTTTCGTTGCCGCCGTATCGATCTTCACGATGGCATCGCTGGGCTGCGCGGCAAGCGACGGCTTTGGCGTCCTGGTTGCCTGGCGGATCGTGCAGGGGTTCGCCGGCGGCACGTTGATACCGGCTGTGTTCTCTGCCGTGTTCCTGCTGTTTCCGGCGCGCGGTCAGGCCCTGGCCACAACCATTGCCGGCGTGATCGCGGTCCTGGCACCAACATTGGGGCCGGTTGTCGGCGGTTGGATCACCGAAACCTATTCCTGGCACTGGCTGTTCCTGATCAACGTGGTGCCCGGCGCGATCGCCGCCCTGGTGGGCGCCGGGATGCTTCCAGGCCAGCGGATCGATCGCGATCACGTTCGCACGCTGGACTGGCAGTCGCTGATTCTGATGGCGCTCGCGCTGGGCACGCTGGAAATCGCGCTGAAGGAAGCACCGACGCGGGGTTGGACATCGCCCCTGGTGCTGGGCTTGTTCCTGTTGTCTGCCTCGACGGGTGTGGTGTTCGTGCAGCGCACGCTGCGGCGCCGTCGTCCGGTGGTCGATCTGCGCGCCTTGGCCGATCGTGATTTCGCGATCGGCTGCTGGCTCAGCTTCATGCTCGGCGTGGGGCTCTACGGCTCGGTCTACCTGATGCCGGTCTTTCTCGGTTTCGTGCGTCACCATGGCCCGCTGCGCATCGGCGAGATCATGCTGGTGACCGGGATCCTGCAATTGCTCACGGCGCCGCTGGCCGTTGCGCTGGAGCGACGCATCGACGCCCGTTGGCTGACCGCGGCCGGGTTTGCGCTGTTCGCGGCAGGGCTCGGCATGAGCTGCTTCGAGACCTGGGAAACTGACTTCGACCAGATGTTCTGGCCACAGGTCGTGCGCGGCAGCGCCATCATGCTGTGCTTGCTGCCCCCGACCCGACTGGCACTGGGCCACCTGCCGCCGTCGCGAGTCCCCGACGCCAGTGGGCTGTTCAACCTGATGCGCAACCTCGGGGGCGCCATCGGCCTCGCCCTGATCGACACCGTGATCTACGGTCGCGCCGCCGGCCACGCCGACCGTCTGTTGGCCCGGCTGATGACGGGTGATCTCGATACCGCGCGCGTCATCGGCCTGCCGGTCGAGATGCTGGCTGGACGAGCACCCAGCGCCGCCGACCCCACGACCATGGCCTTGGTGCAGCCGCTGATCGAGCGGGCAAGCTTCGTGTCCGCCGTCAATGAAGCCTGGGCCATGCTGGCAGCGTTCGCCGTCGCCGGAATCCTTGCCTTGCCTTTTGCCACACCGCGTCGCGCTTCATCTTAATAATACATTTCAATAGTGTTTTATTAGCAAAATTCTCTCGCGAATTCCGGTAAATTCTCTATTTTACAGTCCGCACGACAAATTGAGCGCGACCGTGGCTGACCTCGACCCCAGAACCATTCTTCTACTCGGTGGCCTCGCCATCGGCTTGGCCTTCGGTGCCATTGCCCGGTGGTCGGCGTTCTGCGTGCGCGGCGCGGTCGAGGACATGATCGCGACCCCGGATGCGCCGCGCCTGCGCGGTTACCTGCTGGCCGCCGCCGTGGCCGTGCTCGGCACCCAGGCGCTGGTCGCCGTCGGGCTGCTGGACCTTGGCAAGACGCTTTATATGCCCTCGTTGCTGCCGCTGGGCGGTGTCGTCCTCGGCGGCATTGCCTTTGGTGTGGGCATGGTGCTGGCAGGCGGCTGCGGTGCACGGCTGCTGGTGCTGGCCGCTGGCGGCAACCTGCGCTCGCTGGTCACCCTTGTCGTGCTGGCGATCGCCGCCTATGCGACGCTGCGCGGGCTCTTTGCCCTGCCGCGACAGGCCTTCAGCGGCGCCACAGGCATCGAGCTCAAGGCGCTCGGGCTGACCGACCAGAGCCTGTCAACGATCACCGCCAAAATTTGGGGCGCCTCGCCAGATTGGGCGCATGGCCTGGTCGTAGCGGCGCTGACGTTGCCGGCGCTGGCCTATGTCTTTCGCCGCCGCGTGGCGCCGCGCCACCTGATCGGCGGCGCGTTGATCGGCCTGCTGGTGCCCGCGGGCTTCGCTGTTACGGGCATCCTGGCGGTCGACGAGTTCAACCCGACCGCGGCGGAGAGCATCACGGTCACCGGACCGCTGGCGCAGACCTTGATCTACGGACTGACCTATACCGGCGCCACCATGGATTTCGGCATCGCCTGGGTGCTCGGCATCCCGGTCGGAGCGGCTCTCGTTGCGCTGCTGCGGCGCGAGGCGCGCCTGGAGGGTTTCGAGGGCGCCAGTCACACGCGGCGCTATCTCGTGGGCGGTGTCCTGATGGGTATCGGCGGCGTGCTGTCGATCGGCTGCACCATCGGCCAGGGGCTGACCGGCGTGTCGACCCTCTCGATCGGATCGCTGCTGGCGATTGCGTCAATCTTTGCCGGCGCCGTATTGGCGATGCGCTGGCGCCAGATCGTCGCCGCTGCGCGGCAGCGCCTCAGCGGCCAGTCCAGCGCGGTGGGGGCCGCATCGCACCCCTGATGGATCGTTTTGACACCGTCCGCTGACAACACAACGGCCAGCGGGGCGGCCTCCCCACGGGCGCTCCGGTTCACCGGGGCACCCGTTTGGTTATGCCTTAAGCGCCAGCGCCGGCGGATTCTTCAAGGTCTGATAGATCACGCAGTAGCGTTCGGTCAGCTTGTAGAGCGTGGCGAGCTGCTCGGGTGTTGCATCGGTGTCGAGGTCGAACGACAGCCTGATGTCGCGGAAGCCGACGGGTGCGGCCTTGTCGACGGCGAGCGTGCCGCGAAAATCGAGATCGCCCTCTGTGCGCACCGTCCCCTTGCGAATGGTGATGCCCAGCGACGTGGCCACGGCCTTCAGGGTCACGCCGGCACACGCCGCCAGCGCCTCCAGCAGCATATCGCCGGAACAGGCCTGCGAGCCGTCGCCGCCGGTCGCCGGGTGCAGGCCGGCCTCGACCAGTGCGCGTCCGGTGTCGACCTTGCACGCGATACCCGCGGCATCAAGATCACCCGTGGCGTGCAAGGTGATGACCGCCGCATCCGGTGCCTGGCGATACTTTTCCTTCAAGGGCGCCTGGATGGCCCGCAGTTGCTCGACGTTCATGGCATTCGCTCCCGGGCTTTCGCGCTGCGGCTGGTGATATCCCAATCCGCGCCAGCATGGCGTCCTTTGCGCTAGAGTGGAACCACCAATGGAGGAAACCGTCGTGACTCTTCTCGACTCGCCGGTCCCCGGCATCACGCTCAAGACCACGACCGCCAACGGCATCACCATGCGCTATGCCGAAGCCGGCAGCGGACCGCTGGTGCTGTTCTGCCACGGCTGGCCGGAGAGCTGGTATTCATGGCGCCACCAGATCACCAGCCTCAGCACTGCCGGTTTCCGCTGCGTGGCGCCCGACATGCGCGGCTATGGCGGCACCGACGCACCGGCGGAGATCGAGCAGTACACGATCCTGCACATCGTGGGCGACATGGTCGAGCTGGTGAAGCAGCTGGGCGAAACGCAGGCCGTGATCGTCGGCCACGACTGGGGTGCACCAGCGGCGTGGAACAGCGCCATGCTGCGGCCCGATGTCTTCCGCGCCGTGGTCGGCATGAGCGTGCCGTGGGCGCCGTCAGGCTACGTCGACCTGCTGTCGGCGCTGACCAAGATCGGCATCACTAACTTCTACATCCAGTACTTCCAGAAGCCCGGCGTCGCCGAAGCCGAGTTGGAACGTGACGTACGTACCGCACTGCGCCGCATCTATTACACGGCCAGCGGCGAGATGAAGGAGCGCGGCAAGGGTTTCGCGCAGCTGCCGGAAGGCGGCGGCCTGCTTGACAACACCGTCGATCCGCCGTCGTTGCCGTCGTGGCTCAGCGATGCCGAGCTCGACTACTACACGGCGCAATTCACCCGCACCGGCTTCCGCGGTGGACTCAACTGGTATCGCAACCTGACGCGCAGCTGGTCGCTGTTCGGCCCATGGCGCGGGCTGCCGATCCGTCAGCCCTCGATGTTCATCGCCGGCAGCCGCGATGGCGTGCTGCGTTTCCCGGCATCACAAGCGCAGTTGGATGCCTACCCGCAGACGCTGCCCGGCCTGCGCGGCAGCCACATCCTCGACGGCGCCGGCCACTGGATCCAGGGCGAGCGGCCCGAGGCGGTCAACACGCTGCTGGTGGAATTCCTGAAGGGACTGTAGCGACGTCAGGAACGCGCCACGACCAGCAGCGGTTCGATCTCGCTCGACACGATCATCGCTGACGGTGCGCCTTGTGGCGCCGGCAAGCCGACTCGGTTGTGCCAATAGGTGTCGAGCCCGACGGCAGCGGTTCCGAACAGGTCGTAGCCCGACCCGGCGACGAACAGCGCATCGCCGGCATCGACGCCGAGTTCGTCCAGTGCCTGCCGATACGGTCGCGGATCGGGCTTGTAGAAGCCGGCGCGCTCGGCAGTGACCACCACGTCAAACGGAACGCCGACCAGGTCCACGGCGATGCGCCCCAGGCGCTCGGAACAGTTGGTGACCACCGCAAGCTGATGCGTCGCACGCAGACCAGCCAGCGTGTCCCGCACGCCCGACCACGGCGCCAACGCTGTCCAGTGCTGCTCGAGCAGCGGCACGGCATCGGGATCGACGTTCGCATCCGCTGCAGCTTCGGCAACGAGTGTTTCGTACGGACGGTAAGCCCCACAGGCGTAGGTGCGGCGCAGATAGGCGGCACGCCAACGACGACCGACCTCCGTGCTGCCGGCGGCAGCGTCCCACAGTGACCAGGAGTCGAGCACCGCCGTCAGGAGGTCGAACAGAACCGCACGATATCGCGTCATGAAGCGCATCCTTTGATGCCGAAGACCGTGAACTACCCGCGGACGACAGCCTCCATGGTTCGTTCGCACACGTGCAACTTCGCATAATTTTTGCCTGCGCGGCGGCGCGGTTTTCTGCAAGGATCGCCGCGCGGCTATCAACCGCCTCAAGCGGGAGGGGAGTTTCATGAGCGAGGATGACGAACAAGGGCAGGCGCCGGCAACGTCGCGCCGCGACATCTTTCATCTGTCGGCAGCGACCGCCGGCGTCGTTGCGGCGGTCGGCGCCGTGGGCGCGGTGGCCACGGCGCCGCGCGCGGCAATGGCACAGACCATCGATCCGTCCAAGAGCAAGCTGCAGGAGGTACTCAAGCGCGGCAAGCTGATCGTCGGCACCGGCAGCACCAACCCACCGTGGCACTTCGAGGATCGCAGCGGCAAGCTGGTCGGCATGGACATCGACCTGTCGCGGCTGCTGGCTAAGAACCTGTTCGATGACTACGAGAAGGTCGAGTACGTCATCCAGGGCTCCGATGCGCGCATCCCGAGCCTGGTCACCAACAAGGTCGACATCGTCGTGCAGTGGATGACGATCACGCCGGGCCGCGCCCAGCAGGTCGAATTCACCATTCCCTACTACCGCGAAGGCGTTGGCCTCATGATGATGGCCGGCGGCAAACACAAGACTTTCCAGGACGTCAAAGCCGCTGGCAAATCGGCCAAGGTCGGCGCCATGCAGAACGTCTTCATCGAGGAATGGATCCACAAGGCGCTGCCCGAGGCCGGAGTCGATCAGTTCGACAGCCCGGACACGACATTGCAGGCGCTCAACGCGCGCCGCATCGATGCCTACCTGGCCGACCAGTCGGCCATCCGCTGGCTGATGCAGCAATTCCCCAACCGCTACGTCGAGGGCGGCTACGGCTGGATGCCCAACTCCTACGCTTCGGCGGTGCGGCCGGGCGATCCGATCTGGCTCAACTGGGTGAACACAGTCTACAAAGAAGCCATGATGGGCGTCGACTTCGACTACTTCGCCGCCTCCTACAAGAAGTGGTTCGGCCTGGAGCTGCCGACACCGAAGGTCGGCTTCCCGCAGGAATTCGCCTGATCTTCCGATGACGAGAACCCGCATCGGGGCGCTGTGCGCTCCGATGCTTCTCGTGAGACAACACTCGGAAGACAGCGGTTCCGCCGATCGATGACCTATCAGTTCAATTTCGACGTCATCTTCCGCAACTTCGACAAGATGCTGGCCGGTTTGTGGCTGGGCCTGTGGCTGGCGGCGCTGTCGCTGGTGATCGGCACCGTCATCGGGCTGTTTGCCGCCTACGCGCGCCAGTCGCGCTATGCGCCGCTGCGCGGGGTGGTGTGGACCTATGTCGAGATCATCCGCAACTGCCCGATCCTGCTGCTGATCTTCTTCGTCTATTTCGGACTGCCGGAGCTCGGCATCTTCTTCCTCGGCAAGATCGAGAGCTTCGTGATCACGCTCTCGATCTATGCCGGCGCCTATCTCTGCGAGGTGTTCCGCGCCGGGCTGGCCTCGATGCCGGCGCGCTACGTCGAAGCGGCGAAAGCGGTCGGCCTGCGGCCGGTGCAGCGGCAGGTCTATGTCGTGCTGCCGGTGATGTTTCGCATCACGCTGCCGTCGCTCTCCAACAACCTGATCTCGCTGTTCAAGGACACGTCGCTGGCCGCCGCCATCGCGATTCCCGAACTGACGTTCGTCACGCGGCAGATCAATGCCAACACGTTCCGCGTCATGGAGTCGTGGCTGACGGCCAGCGCCCTTTATCTCGTGACCTGCTACGCCATCGCCTGGCTGCTGCGCCGGGTGGAACGGCGCTACGCCGTGATCCGGTGATCCATGTTTTCGTTCGAACCAGGCTCCTTCCTGTTTGAGATCTGGGTGGCGCGCAACGGCCTGCTGGCTGGGCTTACCGCGACCGCATACCTGTCGGGCCTGACCATCGTCATCGGCTCGCTGATCGGCATCCTGGGCGGCGTCGCGCTCAGCTTCGGGCCGTGGCCGATCCGCCTGTTGCTGCGCGGCTATGTCGATGCCGTGCGTGGCATTCCTGTGCTGGTACTGATCCTGTTCAGCTACTACGGGCTCGCGCTGCTGGGCGTACAGATCTCGCCTTTCACTGCCGGCGTGGTGGCGTTGGGCGGCTTCTGCGGCGCCCACATGTCCGAGACCGTGCGCGGCGCCATCGAATCGATCCCGGTCAGCCAGACCGAGGCCGGCAAGGCGATCGGGCTGCGCTTCTGGCAGCGCCTGCGCTACG
>Ga0187894_10001425_pt1 | contig 30647 bp, 34 predicted proteins | sample GBC1701081metaG_FD_136650 | JGI IMG/M metagenome (GOLD analysis project Ga0187894, IMG submission 136650) | White microbial mat communities from a lava cave in the Kipuka Kanohina Cave System on the Island of Hawaii, USA - GBC170108-1 metaG ...
CATGTCGTCCCCGAGCGCGGCCTGCAACGAGCTGATGCTTTGTGTCGCGACGATGGGCACGCAGCGGGCTTGGCGGGACAAGGCGAAGAATCGCTCGTCGCCGCTGGGATCTGTGCCGCCAGCTGTGACGAAATACTGATACTCGTCGACCAAGAACAGGACGCTGCGAGTGGACGCGTTCGTGCCGGCCTCCAGCAACGGAATGCGTTGCAGCATGGCCCGTTGAAAATCCTGCTTGAGCAACGTGCCCAGGAGCCGCGCGAGCCCCGGATTGATGGATGTCGGGAAGTTGAGCGCGAGGATCTTGCCGGTTTCGATCAGCGTCGCGAGCGGAGGCAACGCCTGTTGGCGATAGCCGCTGTTCTCTTGGTAGGCCTCCTTTGGCGGACAGAACGTGCGGCGCACCGGTGGCGAATCGTAGAACAACGAGAGAACGACCGCGAGGCCTTCGACGATCGACGTACGGAGACGTGGTTCGAGGCGCAACCACTCGTCGCGATACCACCGGTCGACCGCCAGGTGGCGCTCCCGTGCGTCGGCCTGCGCGGTGTCATCGGCGGGGTTGTCGACCAGCTCAAACGGGATTTCGTGTTCGCGCAAGGTCTGCACGAGATCCTCGTGATGCGCCGTCCGCGCGACGTCGCTCGTGTCGAGCACCCAGGAGGCCCTGGGCGTGAGGAGTGAGGCATGCTGCGCGAAGGTCGCGCGTGAGAGGCTGATCGCGGCCGGACCGTGGCGGGCGCGTGCGCGCTCGATGAGCGCCTGCAGATCGTCAGGACTGATCGAATAGCGATACACGTCCGCCAGCGTCGTGTAGCCATCGGCGAGCTGCGCCGCGGCGATGACGTTCTTGATCAAGTGGGTATAGGCCTGTTGCCAGAACGGTTCTTTGGAACGGCCATACAGCTGGTTGATCAGCGTCGCCACGCTGTACGCGACGGCGAAGGGATCGAGGTTGCCAGCGATCGGGTTGTAACAGTACGCGCCGTCGACGCTGAGTTCGACGTAGTCGTCGGCGCGACCGTGCCGCGCGAGGATGCCCCGAATTCGATGGCAGAAATCCCCCTTGACCTCTAAGACCAAGCCCGCCATCCGACGCGCAGGATCGTTCGCCGCCCAGCCCAGGAGCTGTTCCGCGAACGGGTACATGCAGGCGGACGTTTTCCCGCTGCCGATGGCGCCCAGCACGAGCACACCGGTGAAGAGGCCAGACTCGGGAATCGTGAGCCACGTGGGGGTCACGGCGCGGTCACGCGCGTGCAGATGATGCTGCTCCCCGATGATCAGCGACGGCTGCGGCCGATGGACGATGGGCGGATACGGCGGCAGGGGCAGATACACCAGCGGGGGACAGCGTCCCGCCAGGAAAATATAGAGCCCCGCCAACAGCATGCTGGCGAGCAGAAACGGCGTCGAATACCAGAGGGTCGCGTAGAGGTACGCGATGGCGTGATAGACGGCGCGGTTCTCGAGATAGATCAGCGCCAAGATCGCGTTGTCGCGCGGGAAGGGCACGTGCCAGCGACCGAGCGTGCCGACGAGCCCCGCGAGGACCAGACTGAGGACAAATCGATGTTCCAACCACGGGGCCATGAAGAGCTCCTACCGGTCGCCCCGATCGTCGATGGGGGGCATCGGGGGCGGCTGCGACGGTGATGCCGCGGTGGCGGCGCGCGCGCGTTGCCACTTGATGAAATCTGGATCCGGCACGAGGGCTTGCCTGATGACTCGATCGAGGACGAAATCCGTTGATTCGGCAATCATCTCCGCGTACTCACGGAGCGCGTCGCGCGTGCTGACGCTCAGACGGACGGTGACGCGGACTTTTCGTTCAGTCTTCAGGCGCGGTTTGATGTACGGCATGGACACTCCAGGCGGGCAATGATGAGGACGACGACGAGGTCGAGCGGGCGTCGAGGATCAGATACGGAACCTGGCCGGCGTGACGACGCGTGTCGCAGGGATGGCGAGCCTTGGTCGGTCAGGAGACACACAGGAAGCGACCCCCGTCTGACCCCGACCGGGGTCAGGAGGGAGGGGGGTCGCTTCCTGTGTGTCTCCGTGTCTGTCTCGTTAGGGCTTCCCGTTGGCTCGACCTGGCTCACGCGATCGGACGACGGCCCAGACCGCCGCCGTCCACGAGCCGGACCCACAAGGGGGACAAGAGAAAACCAGGTCGAGATGGGCCTCGGCGCGGCCGCGATCGATCGTCGCGTGATCGGGTCGGGCTGGGCGACGAGCGGGGTCGGGCGCTGGGGCGAGCGTGTCGGTGGCGCGGTCGCCCCGGGCGCGACGGTTTCACACGATGCCAGGGAACTGGCCGAAGAGATCGTACGCATGAGGAAGCTCCCACAAGGAATAGCGACCGGCGGGTTGCCAGCGTGCAAAGTCGGGCGGGGCGTCCGTCGGTCGTCCAGGCCCGCCGGCCTGACGCCAGAACGCATACAGCGCATCGTAGCGCCCGGCGAACTGACGGCGACGCTGGTCATGGGCGTCATCGATGATCACGGGTGTGGCGCTGCCGACCTGTAGCGCATGCTGGATGCGAAAGTACGCATGCAGCTCTCGCGCGTCATTGTGGCTGAGGGTGGGCGCTGTGAAGACGTGCGCGGCGGCCAGGGCTCGCCGCCAGACGGCGACGCCGGCGCGCATCAGCCGCGGATACACGACGACGAGATGCCAGTGCGCGATGGCCGCCAGCAGTCGAGCATGGTCGTTGAGAAACGTGGTGAGGGACTGGCCCGTGGTGTCGAGCCCCAACACCACGAAACACACCTCGGGGCTGTCCGGCAGGCGAAAGATCGGCAGCTTGTGAATGAAGCGCCGGACGGTACGCGTCTTGTCGGCCCCGACGTAGTGACGCGCGGGCATGACGTCGGACGGAAGGGTGAGCTCCTTGGTGCAGAGCGTGATCTTCTCCGCCTCCGTGGCATACCAGTGGGCCGTGGGATGGTTAATCGCAAAATCCAACAGCATCAGGCGTCGGGCCTGTCGGGGAGGACTCGCGACGCGGCGATTCCGATTGTCACTGAGGTCCAGCAGATCGTAGAGCGCGCGGGCACGCAGATGATAGAGCCATCCGCGATCCGCCCGCGGTCGTTGCACGGTCACGAGGGCCCGTCTCCGAAGATCGTCAAAGAACGTCCGGGTGTTCTTGCCGTCGATGATCTGGGCGAAGGCGCAATAGTGCCGGCGGAGAAAGTAGCCGCTGATCAAGCTGACGAGCGTCAAGAATCGGGCCTGTCGAGGCGTGTAGTCGAAGGCCGTGGCGAGCGCCGCGGCGCGATCAGCGAAGGTCATACCAGGCGCTCAAAGAGGTGCGGATCCGGAGGGCGGCCCCCGCGGCCCTGGCGGTAGCTGATCCCCGGTCGGCGATACAAGACGAAGCCCGCGCGGGCCTTGGCCTTCACGACACTGGACGGGTAGCGGCTGATGAATTCGATGTCCTGCAGACACGGCTCGCCCGCGGCATTTTCGTACTCGACCCGGAGGTCGGGGAGTTGCAGCGCGTCGTCGACGAGCAGCAGATCGTGGGCGGCCGCCCAAGCCGCGCGGTCGTCCTCAAGCGTGGCCTCGGCGGGCTTCTCAGGACGATGCAGGAACGTCTGATACTCCGCCTTGAGTTCCGCGTCGAGCACGACGCGCGTGACTTCGCCGCCGGCGGCGCGAATCTCCTGCGCGGCGATCTCATACAGGGGATAGAGTTCCACGTCGTGCGCGAGTTCTGCGGGCTTGACGAGGCCGGCGTAGTAGCGCTGTGGGCGTGTCGTCGCCAGATCTCGGTGGGCGTCCAGGAGCCGTCGCGCGGCGTGGGTGAGCGTCGTCATGTGTCGTGTGCCTCGACGCGACCCGATCGTGCTCGTTTTCAGGAGACCGACGCTTCCGAGCCGCGCCAGGTCGCCGTGCGTCAGGAGACCGCGATCGACAAGATCGTCCGTGGCGATCACGCGGAACGCACCGATCGTGGCGAGCGCGCGCGTCTGGCCCGGCGTGAGCTGATACGCCCGACCATCGATCGCCAGCACACGTGGCGCCGTCCCGCGTGTCACGATCTCGAGGTCGCGCAACGGGAGGACTTGCGGGTGCTCTGGCCGACGGGCGACGACCGGGCCACGCGGCCGTTCGTCGTGTTCGCGCGGACGGTCGGGCGGTCGCGGCGTACCACTCCCGCCGCGGCTCATCGCCGCAGCACCCGCGCGCCCCCGGTTGACCGGGCGCGGGTGGCGGACGTCGTGGGTCCAGCGCGTCATCGGTGTTCGCGCTCCTGCAGTTGCGCCGACAGTTCCGGGGCGACGGTGTCTGGACCGTCGAGCTGTTTGTCGATGTGTATGAGTTTCTGGCCGGCATCCCGCAAGAACAACAAACGCGCCCATAGGTAGAACGCCGCGACCAAATTGAGATAGACGAGGAGGGCGGCCCCTCCGATCATCCAGCCATGCCGCAGAAAGATCAGGCGTCGGTACGGGGCGAGAAACGTCGTCTCGCCAGCGAGCCAGAAGAGCAGCACCATGAACACGAGTGCGGCTCCCATTGCGCTGTTGACTAACATGATGGCCTCGCGGCTGTGGCGTTATCCGGTCATGGGGGAGGACGTCCAAAGGATTCGTCCAAAGGATTCACGTCCTGGCCTGCGCCCGGCGCCGCCGCTTCGCCGTCGAGCGCGGATCTCCTCGGTCGTCGGCGGCGCGGGAGGGCTCGCGCGGCGGTGGAAGGATGTCTGGGATCTGGGAAACGATCCGATCCCGGACGGCCGACGCAATTTGCCTGGCGAGGTGATCGCACTCACCTTTGCTGAGCGCCCCGTTCTCGAGCGCGAGGCGTTCGGAGGTCTGCGCGAGTAACGTTCGGATGGGCTTCGGGAGCGGCACCAGGCCCAAGTGCTGCACGTGCGGGGACGCGTCACGGCCGCCCGTGTAGTACAGCGATACCGCCGCGATATACCGATCGATGGCGTCGAGCGTCTCGTTGGCCTCTCCGCGGCTCATGAAGGCGTCACCGCGAGCGACCTCGCGCTGGGCGGCGCGGATGGCCTCCGGTGTGCCTGGTTCGAAGGGATACTCCGCGGAAGTGCGGTCCGGTCGGATCAGCGCGGCGGTCGCGTCGCGCGTGGGCGTTCCGGGCAAATCGTGCACGGGGTCGATACGCGCCGTAAAGAGTTCCGGCGAGGCGCGTTCGAGCGTCACGCGCAGGTCCGAAGTCGCGCGATACACGCGGGTCAGCTCTGAGACGTCGTGGGTATGCAGTGGACCGACGCCGGCAAGGACATCAAAGTGGCGCAGCGATTGCGCGATCGCGGACCGCAGGGGGTCCCGGAGGCCGATGGTATTGGACGGAACGTCGTCGTCGATATGCTGCGCGTGACCGGCGTGATACAGCGAGGCGGCGTGCAGATAATGGTCCGCGGCCTCGTAGTAGGCAAAGTGAGCGTCGTCGATGTGAACGTGGCGTGCGGTGTCGTCCGTCTCGGTGGTGGCCGCATCGTGCGCCATCGCGCCGTGTCGGAGACGATCGTCGCCGAGGGCGATCTCTGCAGCCGCGTGACGTGCCGCGCCGAGCGAATGGGGTTCGTGGGCGCTGACGGCCCAGGCTTCGACGAGATGGCCTTCAGGATCGATGACGGCTGCGTAGTAGGGACGGTGACGCTCGGGGTGTGTCTCGCGAGCGTGTGCCGTCGCGATCGCGCGCAGTGCCTCGCGGAACGTCTCCTCGCCAGAATCGCGCCACCGTTGTGTTTCGCTGTCGGTGAGCGTCATGATGGGTTCCGCACGTAGGGGGGCTCCGAAGGACAGGCCAGGAACCGGCTGTGGACGGTGATCGAAGAGCTCGGGGGCCTCGCGGGCCACGATCGTCCGGAGGGCGACGGTGGCGTGCTGGATCTGCAACAGGTCTGCCGCTCTCCATCGGTCGTCCGTGAACGTCTCAAGCACGAGGCAGAGTTCTGCACCAAGCGTCGCCGGCAGCCCCACCGTGCTCGGTGGACGCGTGTCATCGAGTCTTCGCGTCAAGCCGGCCAGGTAGATCGAGGCGGCGCGGACGTAGTCGTTGGCGGCGTCGTAGAACGCGGTGCGTGCGTCGCCCATCGGGTCGAGCGCCTGCGTCGTTCGGCTGATCTCGTGCGCCCACAACCCTTCCCGCAGACGATCGTCGGCGGCGTCAAGGCGTCTGGCCGCCTGGCGGTGTGCCCCTCGCGATCGCGGTTCGTATCGATTGACCTCGAATGATTCCAGCGGGCGTCCGTCCGCGTCGACAATGTCTGCAAAACCAAAGATGAGACGGTCGGTGTGCCCGTGACGTCGGGTGAGCGTGATCGCCGCGGTCCGTTGCGCCTCCCGGAACGCGTGTTCGGCGGGATCACACCAGCGCTGGCTCTGCTCTCGTGTGAGTTGATGCACAGTCATGATTGTTCCTCGGTCTCTCCGTCGGCCCATGCGCCGCGCGCGCGGCATCCAGGTCGCCCGCCTCCGGCCGTGCGCGGATGGCGCCGCTGGCCGGCGGCGCACGGCCTTCAGGCTGGGGGCATCAGCGGTCCAGCGAGGGCCCCTCTCGACCGGGGGGCGGGCGGAATGGCGGCTCGCGGTCATCGACGACCAGATCGGGCGCCGCGTACTGGAGGCGCTCGCGGATCTCCGTCGCAAAGCGGATGTGCTCGTAATCGCGCTCATGTGTGGTGTCCGCCATTTCTAAGCGGGTGGTCATGTCCCGGAGCGAATGGGCTAGATCGGTACGAACCGGGTCTGGGAGGGGTTCCACACCAGGGCCGCTCCCAAGCGGATGTGCGCCGGGGTGTCCCGTGTAGTACAGCGATGCCGCGGTCAGGTAGTGATCGATCGCTTGGCGCGCATGGTCTGACACGCGAAGGGCGAGGTGTGCATCACCTCGCGTGATCTCGTCTTGGGCTGCGCGAAGCGCCGCGCTTGTGCGCGGCTCCGGCGTGGCCGGCGGTGTAGCCCGATTGGGGCGGTTGTCCGCCAACGAGGCCAGACGGTCAGGCACGGAATCGCCCGGCCTCTGGCGTACGGCGTCCGCGCGCGGAGCGCCGCTCGGTCGATCTGGGGCGGCCGATGCCTCTCGAAGCGGATGACCACGGTCGACGAACAATTCGGGTGTGGCGCGTTCAAGCGAGGTTCGGAGATCGGCGGTGATTTGCTGCGCCCGCGTCAACGCCTCTGGATCGCGCGCGTACACCGGACCGACGTCTGGAATGTCGGTGAGCCGGCGCAGCGTTTCTGACATCTCTTGCCGGAGTGGCTCCGGCAGGCCTGCGGTGTTGGGTGGCGCCTCGCTGTCGATATGTTGCCTGAGCCCCGCGTGATAGAGCGAGGCCGCGTGGACATAGCGATCCGCCGCCTCGTAGTAGGCGTGGTGGGCCTGATCGATGTTTGCGTCGCGCGTCGTCGCGTCTGGGGCAGCCACCGCGACCGCGTGCGCTCGTGCGCCGTCACGAAAGGCGTCATCACCCACAGCAATCTCGTGCATGGCTTGGCGGTGTGCGGCCGGGGAGCCGGGGGCGTGCTCGTTGACCGGCCACATCTCAAGGAGTTGTCCGTCGGCATCACGGATGTCCGCCGCGGAGGCGGGCGATGTGGCGCGTGCGTCGATCGTCGCCGCGGATCGCCGGTCCTCGCGGAAGGCTTCTTCGGCGAGATCGTGCCACCGGCGGGTTTCGCTATCAGAGAGTTGCATGGTCGTGCCTTTTCCGCGTCAGGGGCGCGGCATTCCACGCGGACGACTGCACATGATTACCGTCCCGCCTGCAGATCCGCGAGCACATGGGCCAACGTGTCGATCGGGTGGACGTGCAGCGCGAACAGGTCTGGTGCCGCCGCTTCGACCCGATCACGCAGGCGCAAGACGGCAGCGCCCATGACTTCCAGCAACGCGAGAGGGCCGTCCGGACCGTGCTGATCGGCCATTGGCTCCAGGGCTCGGACGCGGTCGCCGACATCGGCCTGGAGCGCGGCCGGCAATGCGGCCGCCCGCTGAACTCGGTCTAGGTGCAACAGATTGAAGGTGCGGGTGTAGTGGAGCAGCGCCGCGTTCAGATAGTGATCAGCCGCATGCAGGTACCCGAGCGCAATCTGTTCACGCAGGCGGCTCTGCTCGCCCGATCGCCAGTCCACGCTCGCGCGACGGGCGTCGATGTGCGCCATCGCGGTCAAGATCAGTTCGGCATCGCCGCGCTCAATCTCTTGATCGGCCGCGGCGCCCGCGAGCCCGGCGCTGTGCGCGGGCGCCCATGTGCGATCGCTGGTCGTGTGGCACATCGGCGGGTCGCCGGACGCACGAGTGTGCGCGGTGGCTGGTGGGCCGTACGCCGCGACGGGACGATCGACGAGACGGGAACCAGGGCGATGAGAGAACGGGGTCATAGTGATCCTTCCCTGGGATCAGCGGTCGTGCCTCGGCCCCGCTTCCAGACGCAGGAGGTCGGGGACCGCGGAACTGATACACCGATGCACGTCATCGAGATACTGTTCGGTGCGCTCGACGAGGGCGAGATGACGATCGAGGCTCGACCCGGGAGATTGGGTGTCGCGACGAAACTCCGTGTGAATAGCAGTCAGGGGATCGCGTATGGACGGAGGCAGCTGTTGCAGGGCGGCGGACATCTCTCGATCGGCTGATGGCGCTTCGCCCCGATGGTCGAGCACGGCGATGTCCACGTATCGGTCCGCGGCCTCACGAAAGGCCTGCGCCGCGGCTCGCAAAATCGTGTGCGCGCGCTGGGTCTCCTCCGCGCGGTCTCGGGCCGTCATCGGGCCATCCGCCGGATCCCAGGTCGGCGTCGACATCGCGTCGCGCACGGCGAGCGCGCCGGTCGCCCACTCGGCCAGCGCTTGGTCGAGCAGCTGGGCAAGACGATCGTCTTGGGGGTGTTCGGGGACGGATGACGACATGAGACCTACCGAAACGCTTGATCGTCACGCAGATGCGTGATGGTGATGCCGAGGGGATTGACGGGGATCAGCTCCGCCGCGACACGAAGCCGGATCACGAACTCCACCTGCAGGACGTGCGCCTCGCGGCGTTCGACGAGACGCGCCCCTCCTGCCCGATAGACCGTTTTGGTGAAGTCGATGGCCGCACGGCAGACGGGTGGGCGGAGCTGCGCGTCGCCGGATCGTGGGGCCCACGTGCCGTTGTCGACCATGCAGGGGGCGTCCCGCCGAAACTCTGACAGCGTGACGGTGTTGACGGTGATCTCGACGTGGTTGGCGGTGCCGCTGAGGACCTGTTCGATCTCGGCGCGATGGGCCGGCGTGGACGTCGCCGCGTCCGCCAGGTCCTTGTCCAGAAACAATAAGGATTGGGGTAGGGTTTCGTGAATGGTCGTCGGCCGACGCTCGTAGTGGAGGATCACAAAGCGCGTGAGAAAGTGCTTGAGTTCGTTGCCCTCGTCGGTGGGGATATAGCCGAACTGATCGTACGGGCGCGCCGCGACGGGACCGCGCGCATCGACGGTGAACACCAGCGGGTTGAGATGCGTGTACTTGTGCACGACCCAGAAGCCGAGGGCGATCAACCCGACCAGTACGAGCGACTGACACAGGAGCGCGATCTTCAAGTACGTATTCAGCACGAGGGCGCTGCCGAAGAGTTCGACGTACTGCCGCTTCGCGGTGGTCAGTTCGGGATCGGGTGTGGGTGCGGTCGTCACGGGGCGATCCTCACACCAGCCGAATGCCGAAGCAGGCGGCAATTACGATGACGAGTGCGACCACCAAGCCGACGATCATCGCGAGACCAAGGAGCGTGGCCAGGCCAGCCGGCAGGTCCGCCGATCCGCGGGTCGCCTCAGTCGGCTGGTCCGCCGGCGAGATCCACCGACCGACGCGCCAGCGCGTCATGACCGACCTCGCCCGCCGCCGGTGGCGACGCTGGTCAGGCTCGAGAAACTGGGGAGCGCGGATTCCCCGCTCCGACCCGACAGAATCGACGCCGTGAGCGACGGAATCAGCACCGCGCCGAAGGCGAACGTGAACAGGACCATGAGCACGTGCACGATATAGATGGTGTAGTCGTCTTGCGGGATGTAGGCCGGCAAGGTCGTGAGGTACTGAAAGATGAATCGCTCGAACGCGAAAATGTAGGCGTAGGCAACGACTTGCATAAAGCTGTACGCGATGAAGGATTTCAGCCAGCCCCAGAACAACCAATCCAGGCCGGGCACAACAAAGAAGGGCACAAACAGCGGTCCGAGCAGCGCGCAAACCGCGGACGCGATGAGGCCATAGCAGACCGCGGCAATGGCGACCATCTTGGTCACGCCAATCACGAACAGCATCACGACATACAAGAGCGTGGCGAGCACCGCCCACGCGTCCGGCTTCTCGAAGCGGTGCAGCAGATCGTCGAGATGGTGTTGGATGTTGGACATCGCTCGCGTGTCGATGATGTTCGCGAGCGTGATGGCCTGGTCGGTGATCAGATTTGAAAAGCTGACGCCGAAGCCAGGGATGGGGCGTTCATAGTAAAAGATCATGGCGTAGCCGAAGGACAGCACCAGCAGCAGCTTGGCAAAGTGAAAGATTTTGTCCCCCAACCCCTGCTGCGTGAACATCATTTGGATGCCGTGCCACGCGAGCAGCACCGTCGCGAGCGTCGAGAACAACGTCGAGCCGATTGCCAGGAACCCGGGCTCGTACGTCAGGAGCAACCGCTCGACCGCCGCTTGTGCGGCCACCGTCGGCGAAAACGGATCGACAGGAGGCATGTGCGTATACCTTCGGCGTCGGCCGTGCGTCTACGGTTGGCGCCACGCGGCGGCGCGGGCGTCTTCTGCGTCCGGCCAGATCGTGGCGGCGTAGGTGCGGAAGTGCGCTTCGGCCCGCAGACGCTGATTCATGGCGATGACTTCCGCGTTGCGGTGCCGCACGTTGTCGAGGACCGCGAGTTCGACCGCGGTGACGAGGAGCTGCACCCGCGCCTGCTGTTGTTTGAGCTCGAGGACGGCCGCCGCGTTCAGGGTGTCGAGCACGGCGGTGGTGCTCTGGGTCTCGTCGGCGTCGAGTGCGGTCGCCGCCAGGTCGGTCGTGGCCCGATCGAGCTGGCGGCCGTTGAAGCGGATCTGGCCGGCCTGATGCGCGCCCGTGGTCATCAGCGCATCGGCAATGTCGATGGTGGCGCGTGCATGGGCGAGGGCTTGGCGGATGGCCACGGGCGTGTCTGGCGGCAGCGCGGCGAGGCTGGCGACCGGGCGGGCGATCGTGCGATATGCTTGGCCGCCAGCGTCGCCGTAGTTGAGCGCCGCGAGATAGGCGCGCGCATGCGGAAAGGCCTCGCTTTCGAAGTCGTGGATCCGCCAGCGCGGCGGATCCGGATCACGAATGCCGTAGCGAGCTTGGAGAGAGCCGATGACGGCGCTGAGGCGCCGCGCCATTTTGGTGATGAGGAGGCGTTGCTGATCCTGCAGACCCAGGTGGAGATACGTTTGTGCACGAATGGCTTGGTTCCGGAGCCAGTTCGCCACGTCGGTCACCGGAAGGACAAACGCCGACGCAGAACCGGCGAGGGTTGTTAAGACGAGGATGAGGACGAGCAGACGAGCGCGCATCGTGGCCTCCTGGCGTGTCAGAGGGGCATGTCGTCGTCGACCTCGGGTGGCAGCTCGAGGTCGACGGTGTCAAACACGGCATCTTCGGTTTGCGCAGGGTCGAGCAACCGATTCCCCGGCCCTGGTCCCAACAGCCGAATGGTCCGCGCCACGATCTCAACCGCGGATCGCGTCTCGCCGTCTTGATCCCATTGGCGGATGTCCAGGCGTCCTTCGACGAAAATCTGCTTCCCTTTCGTGAGATACGGCTGCAGCCCGAGCGCCTGACTGCCGAGGAGCGTCACGCGATGCCACACCGTGTGGGCGTGCCACTGGTCGTGCTGATCTTTTCGGCGATCGGAGGTGGCCAGATTGACGCGGGCGATGGGGAAGCCCTTGGCGGTGAAGCGGAGCTCCGCATCGCGACCGAGATGGCCAATTAATATGACTTTGTTGAGCGATCCCATAGCAGTGTCCTTCGAGAACGGTGGGCTACGGCTGCCGCCACGCCCGGATCTGCGCATCGCTGGCGGGCGTGAAGAAGGAGCGCCCATAGGCGATCGCGTGCTGCTCGCTGTTGATGTGCATGTTCATCACCACCGCTTCAGCATCGCGTTGGCGTTTGTTCTGGACCAAGGCTTGTTCAACCAAATGGGAGAGCAGCTGATTGGCCGCCGTGTCCTGCCGTCGCGCGACGATCTCGGTCGCCGCGAGCCGATCAAGAATGGCCGTTTGCTGGTGCTCGTCGTCGCTGCCTCCCACCGTGTCGGTTTCCAACGCGGCGATCACCTCCGCGAGGCCTCGGCTGAAGCTCCGGACGTGGCCAACCTGATGGCCCGCGAGTGACGCGGTGCTGTCGGCGAGTTCGATCGTGGCGTAGGCGCGTTCGAGATGGGGACGCAGCTCCGCGCGGATGGCGCCGGTGCGATCGAGCGCCGCGAGGGCGCGCACGACGCGGCGATAGCCGGTGGCGGTCGGATCACCGTGATTGAACGCGGCGAGCAGAGGGCCGCCCTCCGGATACCGGGTGAGTTCGTGGGTCGCAAACGCCACATCCGGGGTACGAAAGCGTTGCATGTTGCCTAGGCGCTGTGCCATGCGGACGACGACCTCGTACTCCTGGAGCAGGCTGCGATACGTTTGATAGGTGTTGTAGGCAATCTGGACGGTCTCGACCAGATTGAGGGCGTCGATGACCGGCACTTGGGCGCGGAGCGGTGTGAGCCCCGGTATCAGCAGGCCGATGACGACGAGCAGCCAACGCACATGGACACGCATGATCAACCTCCAGTCGTGGCGCGGACGACCACGCGGCGCGAGTCGACATACGTGGGGAGGTCAAGGTCCTGTGTGAGCAGGACCTTGATGCGATGACCTTCCCGAATGCGAATCGTCGGCAGTCGATTGGTATACCGATTCATGACCTGCGCCACGGCCTGCGCCGTGGCACTGGTGGTGCCGCCGGTGATGACGACGGTGCGATCGTCGCCGGCGTCGCCAGCGAGCGCGCCGCCGCCGACGTACTGCCCGATGCCGGAGATGAGACCGATCGCCGCGGCGGCGCCGAAGGTGGACAGGTAGTGGTGGTTGACTTGGTCTGCAAGGCCGGTTGCGCCGACCTGGTCGAGGCCCGTGAACTGGTCCAGGCTGTAGGTCGCGCCATCGGGCAAGAGCACGCGATGGAAACTGACCGCCAAGCGCCGTTGGCCCCACGTGTCGACGGCCTGCGCGCGGCCGAGGACGCGGCTGCCCGCAGGAATGACAACCGCATCGCCATTGTGCGAGTACACCGGGGTTGAGATCAGCACGAGCACCGGGCCTGCGAAATCGCCTTCGAGTCGATTGACTAGGGTGCCGTCCACGACGGTGCCTTCGAGCAACCGATGGCGTTCAGTGCCGGGCAGAATGGGCGGGGTCTCCGCCGGCGGCGATGCCTGACGACTCGTGGGGGCGGGAGCGACCGGCGCGTCGGCCTTCGGGGACGACGCGCCGGTCGCCTGCTGGAGCGCCGCGACTGTGGCATTGAGTCGATCGAGACTGGCGCGGGCTTCAGCGTCGAGGGCGGCAGGGTCAGGCAGGCCGGAGACGGGTGGCACGCGGGGCGTGCGATCGGCGGATGTGGGCATCGCGTCGCTGAAGGCGACATTCGACGCAAAGAGACTCTGATAGTCACGGCGGCGCTTTTCCTCGTCGAGGGGGTCCGTCCGTGGCGTCTCACCGCTGGCGCTCGCGTCCGTCAGCGGCGCGGGCGGCGGCGTGGCCTCCAACGCCGCCATCTGGCGTTGGAGTTCTTCTTGTCGACGCCGCAACTCGTCCTGATACGTCAGCGCCCGGTCGGCTTCGACCGGTGCGACGGGCACGCGCGCGGTCGATCGGGGGAGATCCGTCGGTGGCGGATTCCCTGTCAGCAGAATGATCCCGAGCAGGCCCACCGCGAGGGCCATCATGAGCCACACCTGCGCGCGCCGTGGCAGGGCCGCGCGCACGCGCGCCCGGCGATCGGTCACCGTCGCTGGTGACTTGGTCGTCCCAGAAGAGGTGGTCGGATTGGGAGGGGGTGTCGTCGTCATGACGGCCTCGTCGGCCTCACTTCGTGATGAGTCGAAACGACCAGCGCTTCTTCCCAAGTCGCAAATACCCCTGGTCAAGAATCCGCGGAATGACGTACGTCCCTTCACGGACCTGATAGGTCAGGAGATTCGGCTGGCCATCACGTTCTTCGTACAACGCGGGCAGTTCGCGCGCGTCTGCGCGAATGAAGGTGAATTTGCCGTCATGCCACATCGCACGCACGAAGAACGGCTGTTGGGAGGGCCGATACGCATAATCAAAGCGCAGTTGCGTCGGATAGTCCGTGCGGAAAGCCTCGATCGTCTGGGTCGCCTGGGTTTGCGCGGCGACAAGCGCGTGCTGCGCGTCGTCGAGCTGCGTGCGGAGCTCCGCGAGTTGTGCCACAGGCGCGAACGCGGCCGCGCCGTCCGCCACGGCGAGTGACGTAGTGTCGGTGACGAACACCTTCACATCGGGCGGATCCGTGCTGGTCTCCTGCAGCAGAAACGTATAGATCCGGCCCGAGGGAGAAACGAGGTGGAGGTTCGTCGACGCGCCCGCCTTTGCCGGCTTGATCGATGCGCGATTCTGGCGGACGTTGATGATCCAGAAATCGGGGTCGCCGCACAGCGCTTCCTGAATCACGTCGGTCTCCGGGAGCACAATGACGGAGGTATAGCGGAGTCGCGCGGTCACGGTAATAAGCCCACGGTCGTGATAGGACACTTCGCGGATGGTTTGCGCGGCCGTCGACGACGCGCTCCCCACGCCGGTGAGCACGCAGAACACAAGGAACAAACGGAGACGAGGCATTGGCGGAAGGACTCCTCAACTCGCTTGCGCGAGAATGTTGAGACCAGCTTCGACGCCGTGGTGGGCAAAGACCGCGGCGACGCGCTCGTTGTCGAATGGGGTATTGGTGTAGAGCCAGTAGTCCAGGCGGTCGACTTCCAGCCGGAGGACCCGGCTGCCCGCCGATCGATGCACCAAGAACTCGCGGCGCGGGGTGAGATCGGCGATGAGGCGAGCCTCGGTCTGCGTGAGGTGAAAGAGCTGTTGATAGTGATCGAGGTCGAGATCAGGATTGGCGAGAAAGACCTTCGTCGCGCACGATTCCACGGCCGTGCGGAGGAGCGTGGATTGCGCGAGATCATCACTCGACTGCGTCGCCAGGATCATGGTGGCGTTCCACTTACGACCGGTCTTGAGCGCCTCGGCCATGTACCGGCAGATCATGTCGTCCATCGCAAAGCGCCAGGCCTCGTCCATCACGAACCACTTCAAGCGCGCGACGAGCGCCGGGTTGTAGATCCACGCGTTGGCGCGGTGGAAGATGTAGAAGAGCAGCGCCTGCAACACCAGCGGGTAAGTCTGCATCGCCTGAAAATCAAAGGCCTGGCATTCCGCGAAGGTGAGGGTGTCGTCGACGTTGTCGAAGGCCGGCGCGTACGGACCGTCGCCGATCCATCGGGCCAGATGCTGCGTCAGCGAGCGCGGCAGCAGATGCGCCACGGTGCGCAGGCGACGGAGGGACCGATCGACGTGATAGACCGATTCGACGGCGTCGAGAATGGCGCGATCGTCGTGAAGGGTGGGCTGGTACTGTCCACCAGACTGGATCAGCACGCGGACAAAGGACGCGAGGAAATGCAGATTCGGGGGCGTCGGCTCGACACAGAACGGATTGATGACAAAGTCCTGCCGGCCCAGCTCGATGGACCAGTAGGCGCCGCCGAGCAGCCGCGTGAGCTTCTGATAGCTGCCCCCGATGTCGAAAATGATGGTGATGGGGGTGTACTTCTGCGCGTGTGTCGTCAGGAAGTTCAGGAGAAACGATTTGCCTGCGCCGGTCGCGCCCAAGACGAGGGTGTGGCCGACGTCCGCGACGTGCATGTTGAAGTAGTGCGGCGTCTGGTGCCGGGTCTCGAGGACGGCGAGGCATTCGTGCTGCAGATGCGGACTGATGGGCGCGCCGCTGTCGAGCGTATAGAGGAAACTCAGGTCCGCGTAGTTGGTTTCGAGAATCGGCAGCCGGCGGACGTTGTAAGTCGCGTGACCAGGCAGCACGGCCAGCCAAGCATTGAGCAGGTTGTAGCTTTCCTCGTAGAGAGTGGCGTCGTGCGCCGCGAACGTTTTGATCGCGGTGGCCACGCTGCGCTGCAGAGTATCGGGCGCGTGATCGTACAGCACGAGCGAAAAGGCGAACTCCCCGAAATGATGCCCATTGACCTCTAGTTCGGTCAGCGCCTGTCCGAGTTGTGTGACAGTGGCCGCGGCCGAGTCATCGACTAGCATTTCTTCGGGTCGCGTGTCCGAGCTGAGGTAGTTGACCAGCGACGTTTTGGCATTGTGAAAATGCCGCCGGCGGCTGCGAAGGTCACGCCGCATCTGCGCGTTGTCGAGTCGACACCATTCGCTGCAGGCCACATATTCACCGGGGATTGCAAAGAGGCCTTCGAGCATGCTCGCGAAGGTCTGAGCTGGCGGTTCCTTGAGCGTCAGGACCTTGACCTGATACGCGTCGAGTTCCAGGTGATGGCGATGACACGTCAGCGCGGAGTCGGCGAGGAAGAAATCGAGATAGGCATCGTACTTGAGCGGCGCCGACGCCTTGTGCGGGGCGTAGTTCAGCAACTGACGCAGCACCGTAAACGCGTACTGCTTGTCGAGAGGTTGAGGTTTTACGGTGTCGATCAATTGCTCGACGACGTGCGTGACCTTCTCGCGCAGGCGTCGAACGGCGCGGTCGAGATCCTGATCGAGCTGAGCGATGACGGCGTCCGTCGACAGCCACTGGCGAAGCGCCGCGCGTGGGCCGTGGAACAGGCGGTGAAGCGTGGAACTTGAGGTCGAGCGCGGCCGCCAGCTTTCATCGACAAGCACAAAATAGATCGCGAACTCGTAGAGGTCCTGCTGTTTGGTCTGGAGATACGTGCGGCGCCGCTGCAACGCCGCATGCACGATGGGGTGCGGATGCGGCGAGGTCGGGAGGTCGGAGACGCGCCGTTTCACGAGGTACTGATACAGCCGCGTGCGGGTGTCGAGGACGCGGGTCGCCGCCTCAAAACGATGCGCGACATGTCGGCGCTGCGCATGGTCGAGACATTCAAAATCAACGCCGCTCACGCGCAAAATGGTGCCGACGGCCCCGCTTTTCAGGAGAAAGGTGTGATCGTCAACAAAGCCCCAGAAGTTCAGGAGGGTAGCGAGGCTGCCGGCGTCGTGATGATCCTTCAAAAGGCGCGTGAGGGGGATCATGATCGGGTTACTGGAACGCTGGCTGGACTTCGGATGGTTTCGCGGGGTCGTACTGCGCACGCGCGGCGCTGGACCGCAGCAGGATCGCGAGCAGCTGCGGGTCGGTGCGCGTGCTCCACCAGGCAAAGCCGTACATCGCGGCTCCGACCAACAATCCCGCGCCGAACGAATAGAACAGGTTGAAGGTTGCGACGGCGAGTAGAAGCGAGAGAAAGAACAGCCGGCGATCGACACCGGCGATCGTCAGCGGACGATGCAACGTGCGATACAGGGGCCGGTAGGTGGGGACGTTCGGCGTCATGGCGACCGCGCTAGAACAACCAGGTGAGAAACTGTCCCGCGAAGAGCGCCAAGCCGCCGCCGAAGACGATGCCTGAAATTTGCCGCTTTGCGCCGCCTTCACCGAACATGAACATCAGGCCTCCGATCACGATCGCCACCAGACTGAGGCTGCGTGCCAAGGGGCCCGTGAATGTCGTCTGGAGATTCAATGCGGCACGCTCCCAGGGCGATTGCGCGGCGAGAGGCATCGTGACGAGCAGTGTGCAGAGGAGCGTGAGGCCCGCAGTCGTGGCGCGCGTTGTGCGCGAGTGCGGGTAATCGGGTAAGGATGGGCGCATCATCGGGCACCTCCAGGTAGATCGGAGAACAACAGGCGGTCGCCGGGCCGCAGCTCGTACTGCGCGGCCCCGTGGGCGGGGAGTTCAAGCACGTAGCTGGTGTAGGGATACTCCTGCCCATAGAGCGGGCAGACCAACGGGTTCGAGCACGGCGTGAGGTTGCGGTGAATCCCCAGGATCATGCCTGTGTGATCGCACCAGATAGCATCGATCGGAAACTGCATGTCATGCATCCAGATCGGATGGACATCGGGATCCCGCCACGCGAGGAGCATGCCGTCACCTGTCATCACGTCGATACCGCTGAGGCCTTTCGCCCGCGTCATCGGAGAATCGGCTTCGGTAACGAGCAGCTGGTCGCCAGACGGGAGATGCACCAGGCGCAGGCGCGTGCGCTCTTCGGGCCACGCCATGAGCGCGACCAGCGCGCACGTGAAGATGATGAACACGCCGAGAGCGTGAAAGAGTGTGCGTTGGGTCATAGCTCAGACGCTCGCATCGACGGGTGATGAGGCGTGTCTGATCTCTTGAACAGGACGGGAAGGAAGAATCTGACAGGCCGTCGTCACCAACGGACGACGGAACGATCACGAGACCCGGATGCGACACGACACCGATCTGCTTACGTCACGTGACACGCCTGGTGCCCGCACGTGGCGGTCATCTTATGATCCGGTGGCGCCAGCGGCGTTGGTCGGCGTCGACGGCGCATGGCACTGGCGCTCACGACGCACGATAGCGCCGGGAACCTGCGTACGGAGTTCCCACGTCTGTAACTGCAGTATCCAGCCTAGGCTCCCTTCTCCACGAGCGCTGTGGCTCGCAGGCCCGCGTCCAGTCCTGGTATGGCTCTTGAATCGTGACGCGTTGCGCTCGCACCGGCCCTGTGCGTCTGCAGCCGGCGCGCAGCGGCGGTCGGGGGCTGTCGTACGAGGCGTGGATGCGGCGCATGTGTCCCGTTCGGGTGCCGGGCAGGTGCGCAGGTCGGCCAAACCGACAGGCACTCGTAACGTCCTAATTACTCGAGCGAAGAATCCCTTCGTTGTTCCGTTGCCTCGTGGACATGGATCGTCTGTCGCCCGGCTCCCCATCTGGATTGGTCGATAGCAGCGGCGCGCCGTTGCGGGCGGAGTTGCAGGACGTGTTGTGGAGACTGGCGCCGCGGCTAATGCGGGCGTTTCCGCAGCTCCGCGATGAGGCTGTCATCGCGAACGTACTGGAAGCCGTGGGACGACGGATTGCGAGGCGTGAACAGGAGGCGGGACCGCTGCACCAACTCCACGGGTACGCGTGGGTGGCGTTACGCCGCGCCGGACTGGAACTCGTGCAGCGTTTGCCGATGCTGGTGGATCAGGCGACGTTGGGTGCGGAGGCGAGCGCGGCGGTTCTGGCCTCGCTCCCCGGATCGCTGGGCAGCCCTGAACAGATCGAACGAGAGCTGATGTATGAGGAGGCGCTGCAGAGCCTGACCGATCTGGAGCGCCGGATCTGTGGATTCAAGCGATTGGGTTTTACGAGCGAGGAGATCGGCGCCCGCGAGACCCTATCGGTGGCGCAGGTCGATACGTACTACTATCGCGCCAAGGGGAAGATCCGTAAAATCCTCACTGAGCCGGTGGCGCGGCCCGACGCTCGGGCACCCCGCTCAGGCACCGTGGCGACTTCCCCCGAGCCGCCCTCCACAGCCGGAGACAAACAGCACGATGCGAAGCCAGGGCGACCCAGATGGACGGCACCGTCGGAGTCTGGAGGCGGATGACCGCTTGATCGATGAGTTGTGGACGCACGGTCAACTGAACCCAGGAGAAGTGGATTGCCTGCCTACGCACGTCCTGGTGGACGTGGCGAACCGGACGCTCCCCTTCTCCGACCCCGCTTACGACCATGTGGTGAACTGCTCGCCGTGCTGGACGACCGTTCGACAGCTCCAGGCGTCCACCGCGGCCCAACGCCACGCGTCTCCCCCACCGATGGTCCGTGTTCCGGTGGTGTGGTCCGTGTCGAGACGGCTGCTGACGGCGGCCCTCTTTCTGCTGGCAATTCTAGGCGCGGCCTGGCAGATGCCGGCGCTCCGATCGTATCTGGCGCCGCGACTAGTGAAGGCGGTGCCTCGGGAGGTGGCGGTCGTCCTGGATCTCGGGAGACCCGCCGCGGCGGTGTCCTCCGTGGGGCCATCGGTGACGTGGCCGCGCGCGCGATTGCAACTGTCGATCCGACTGCCGGACGGGGCTGCGCCCGGCACGTACGAGGTGCAGTTGCTCGAGGCGCGCACGGGTGTGGTAACACGCACCGTGACGGGTGTCCTTCGGCGCGGGATGACGTCGATCGATGTCCCCCTCGATCTGGAGTCCGTGGCGACCGGCACGTATCACCTGCTCCTACGGAACGGGAGTCGGGACGGGCCAACGGTCTTGGTGACTATACCGTAGCGGGGTACGGCATGGTTATTCGATGGCGGGCGGATTCGTGAGGCAGGCGCGGACCTGCGTCAACGATCAGTGCTTTTGGGCTCTCTCGTGACGTGACCGCGCGGGGATCGCGCCGGGTCGGAGAGCTGGCGTCGCCGGTGGACATCGGCGGCGCCGTGACGCCGCTCACAAGAGTGAGTGCGCAGCGGTTGGGCGGCCCGCTGAACGCGGGCCGCCCATGAAGGTCAGAAGGGCGTGTCGTCGTCGATCGATTCGCCAAGCGTTTCGGGATCATCGTCGTCGACCGTGTCGAACTCCTCGTCATCATCGCCAGCGAAGGTGAGTTGACGCTGGATCTCGTCGCGGTACTCGCGGGTGAAGATTACGTTCACGTTGTCACGACCGCCTTCGTCGCGGGAAGACAAATAGTCGAAGAAGCGCTTGTTGCCGTCCTTCGAGTACGAGCGCGCTGGGCCTGTGACGTCGAAGCCGTCGCCGTCCTTCGAGGCCCAGATGGTCACGTTTCGCAGGGTGTGGTTCCGCATGAACCCACTCAGAAACCGGACCTCGGCTTCGGCGCGCTTCGACTCGGGCCATTCGGTCTTGCGACTCGGCAGCGCCGTGATGATCACCTGCAGCAGCAGTTCGTGTTCCTCGGGTGTCGGGGCCTGGCCGTCCTTGTGGGCCTTGATCGTCCGCTTGTGCTCCTTGAGGATGGCGTGCCGAAACGCGCGTCGCGTCAACCAGTTGCCGGTGTGCAGATAGTCGTAGTACTTGCGCGTGCGGTCCTTCATATAGGAGCGCGAGGGCATCTGCACGTACTTTCCCTTCTTCCCTTCGCGAACTGCGAGGCCGGTGAGTCGGTGGGTCACGAAGGCGCCGTCGATGAATCGCAGTTCGACTTCCGCCAGCTTGCCTTCAGGCCATCGCTTCTGATTCGTCTCTTTCAGGACGTCTGGACGCAGCCCCGTGATCTGGATGATGACGCGCGTCCGAAGGATGTTGGTGTGGTTCGTGTTCATGGTTCGCTCCTGTTGTTGTGGCCTTCCGTCTGAAGGCCGGTCGCAGACTCCCCGGCCGAAAGCGGAGGCCACGAGCGCAGCGGGCTCCGCCGGCGCCGGGGGGGAGACGGACCGCCCCAGGTGCGTGCCAATGCCAAGCGCGCAAGCGCTGGGGTCGGGCATTGGCGCGATGCCTGGGGCGGTCCGTCGTCAGCACAACGGCCCCCCGGCGCCGACGGAGCGGAGCACCATGAACCCACACGGACAGGATTCGACGAGATTCACATCAATTCAGGGGGCAAGGTCAAACAGAGAAAGAGCGAAGGTGCGTTGGACTACCGGTGCGAGGGAGAGTTGTTCATCGCGCGACCGTACCGACTGGTCGACGAGACGTGGACTTCGGAGCGGCGACGGGAGATGCAGATGCCGCGCCCTACAGTGGAGGTCAGAGAGCGCATTCGACGTGGACACCGTGCCGATCAGCGTGGTATCGAGCGCCATCCTCACGGAGTACGACCGGCCGATGAACGCCAGAGCGAGGTCAGTAGCGCACGACGAGACACAGCCAGCGTCAAAAGCAGGAGTGAACGGCGCCGCCCGCCGAGGCGGAGCGCAGACGGTGCCGAGTGCGCTGATGGTCTGGGTGGGACATCGGGAGCGAAGCGCCGATCTGGATCGAGGACGATCAGACGCAATCCTTCAGAGGCCCGCGGGCCTGTGCATGGAGGTCAATAGGGCGCTAACTCTGTCGCGCGACGACTGATGGCGTGCGGACTACGTGCCGAGCTGCGGCCCCGCGAGCGCGAACGACGTCGCGCGGGTCAACGACTTGCCAGGTGTGCCACTCGAGGTTGCGGAGCCCGGCCGGTGCCGGCGCATGCGTGCGGCGTCTTCGTCGATCGCTGTTCGCGGACCCGCGCGCGGAACCGTTGCCAAGCGTCGGTCCGGGCACCTGTGCGGATCGGTGACGTGGTGGGCCGGCGTGATGACTGGTCGCCGTGCCAACAGCCGGGACAGTTACTCGTGTCGCGACCGACTGGCGCAGTCGTTGTGCGTGGACGACGTCGAGTGCGCGCGCAGACCGGTACGCCATTCCAACCCAGGTTCGCACCGACGACTCAGCTCTTACCCTTGCGCCAGCGATCAATGATCTGATCGAACGCGTCGGTGTAGCCGAGCGTGTCGGGATAGTGTTGAATCCTGGCCACGTACTGAATCACCACGGTGAGATCCACGATGGTGCCGGCATCGAGTTCCCAGAGGTCGGTTAGGTCAAAGCCCCCGTACTGCTCAGCGTCCCACCATGCCAAGAGAAAGTTGGCGACGCGTCGGCTTTCGCGCGTATTGCGCAGCGCGATGGTGACCAGACGGTCCAGAGCCTGTCGAACAACTGGGTCGAGGACCATGACGCTGACTCCCCTTCATGGCGGCCGGCGCCGCCAAGCCGCTGTGCTGGTGAAGGCACGGCGCGAAGCGGCTCGCGACCGTGGTGTCCTTCATATCCAGCGGCACGGCGCGCCCTGGCAATATTCGACTCCCCTGCGAAACTCTCGCGATCATGTGAGCCTGCTCACCGAGCTGCGAGTGCACCGCTGCGGCTGCTCCTGCATTGCCCGTGTTCCCCTGCGATAGCCGTGGCGGTCCGCAGCGCAGACGAGGCCATATGGAGTTTACTCTCAAGCAGCCTGTGCTCGTGCCTCCCGGCGGGACAACGTGCGCTCAAGCTGTCGGGAGGCGAGGACCGGTACAGATCGTGTCTCGAGCACGACCGATGCGGCGGGGACCAGTCGTGACGAGAATCGGTCACGGCGCACGCCCTGACCCTGCCCCCCTTAAGAATGCGCGCGGGCACGCGCGAACGGGAGGGCGCATATGGCCGCATGCGGGACAGTCCTTTGAAGTCATCGACGGGACACTCAGATGAGCGCACCGATCCGATAGCTGCCGATCCTCTGCTAGAGTGCGATGGGTCGGTCAAGGCCCTGGCTCGCGTGCGAGCTTGCCTTGACGGGCCCGAGCACTCTCCTATCATCTTGACTCGGAGCGGTGCGACGAGACCACCGGCGAGGCGACAACGGAGCCTCGCGTGGGTGTTGAAGCGCTTGGTGTTAGCGGCGGCTGTAAAACTGACAGTTGTGTGGAACTGTAGATTTTGGGCGGCGTTGACACTTGGGCGAGAGGCTGGAGGAGGTTGTATTTTGAATGTCCTCCTGGCCAACGAATTCGGCCGTTGGCCACGCGCGCTCGATCGCGGCCCTGCATCGAAGCCTGCGTGACGCCTGTCGTGTGCCATCGCCCTGCGGCTACCGTGTAGGGGATGTGGTGTTGTATCTAGTCAAGATTGAGCCCCCGGTTTTATCGCCATTCTGCCGGCCCCGCCGGACTACGGGTTGTCGCGAGCGGTGGTGCCAGCAGCGCGGTGAGTTTCTCCATTGGCGTACGACCATGCAGCGCCATCGAGAAGCGTTCGTGGTTGTACCGGCGCTCCCACGCGGCGAGTGCCTCGTGGGCCGCATCGAAATCCTGGCCGCCATAGCGTCCCCAGAATTCTTCGTCATCGATGCGATGGCTGCGTTCGACCTTGCCGTTCTGTTGCGGGCGCCGCGGCCGGATATAGCGCACCCGCACGCCGAGGTCCTGACAGGTGAGCGCGAAGAGCAGCGGGAACTCGGCGCCGTTGTCGACCTGAATCTTGCGAATCTGAAACGGGAAGGCCGTGGTGAGCTCGCGAAGGAACGCGAGGCTGGAGTGGTGATTCTGGCGTCGGTATAGTCGCAGGATTCGCACGCGCGTGCAGTCATCGATCGCCGTGTACTGGAACCATTTGCTCCGCCCCCGGACCACCACCTTCACATCGATCTGGACGGAGTCGCCCGGGTGTTCCTTCTCAAACAGCTTCAGCTGCTTCGGGCGGCGGCGCCGCGTCTTGACCAGGTGCGGCACGCCGATATCGCGGAACACCCGCTGAATCGTCTCCGTCGCCACCCGGACCTCGTGCACGCGCGCCAGCCAGATCTGGGTGCGGTTCGCGCCGAACCTGTGCTCGAGTCGCGCTTGCGTGATCAGCGCGACGACGTGCTCGCTAATCCGGCGTCGGCGGCGGGCGGGATACCGCGGCACCAAGCCCTGGATGCCGGCCCGTTGCCAGTTACGCCACCATTGCCGCACCGTCACTCTGTTTAGCCCAAAGCGTCGACTGGCCGGCTTGATGCCGTACTCTTTGGCGTATTCCACGACCGCCACACGCTGCTTCACCCGCAACCGGTATCGAGTCGGAATCCCTGGCATCCCTTCCATCGCCCCTCCTGTTGGGAACCCCATTATTGGGGCACCCCGATCGGGGCTCGTTCTTAAGTAGATACTTCAGAGCGGCCGAGGAGCGTGAAAGAGGGCGGCCCGCCAGGCCGCCCTCCGGGCGCTTCCTTACGGCATGTCGGGATCGTCATACGGAGGCTGGAAGTCGTCCTCGGGCTCAGCGTCGGCCTCACCGGCCTGGGACATCTGCGCGTCCAGCTCGCGGTGGTACTCCGCCACGATCATGTCGCTGAAACGCTCACGGGACACTCTGTCCATCGATGCGAGGAAGTTCCAGTACTTCGTCGCGCCGTTTTTGTCCTTGTAGCTGCGCGCCGGCGCCTGCATGTACAGCTCGCCTTTCGCGTTCTCCCACACGCTGACGCCACGAAGCACATGTCCCGCCAGAAGTCCGTCCACGAACCGGAGTTCCAATTCCGCCTTCTTCGTGTCGGGCCACGCCTTGCCGGTCTTGGGCGGGAATGCCGTGATGTTGATGGTGAACGTGGTCGTGAACGTGTTGGTCTTGTGCATTGCAAAGTCTCCTTGTGTGTGGCCCCTCCGCCTGGGGCCGGTCGCAGACCTCCCGGCCCAGCGGAGGGCACGTGAGACGAAGGCCCTGGGACGGGGGGTGAGGCGGGCGGACCCAGGTGCGTGCCAAGGTCAGCGCCAAGCGCACGTTCTTGACCTTGGCGCGATGCCTGGGCCGCCCGCCGGGCCGCGTAGCGGTCACCCCCCGTCCCGGGGCCGGTGGAGACAATGCTCAAGACCAACACGTTCACGACCACGTTTACTGGCGGACATCACGGATCGGGCGCGATCTCGACCGGTAGGCGTGAGGGATGTCGAAGGCGGTGAGGTGACGAGGTGCGGCGACGCGCGTGAGGCGACCGCTGACGTGTCGAGGGCGTGGGTGGACGATGTGTGCGTGGGCGTGAGGCAGCAGCGGGAAGACGAAGACGGAGCGGGACCTGGCACGTCGACGGACACATGGGATGTGGCGCGTGGCGTATGGAGTGATGAGGGCGGTGTGCGGGTGTGTGCGCGAGGGAGCGAATGAACGCGATTGACGAAGGCACGTGGTGGACGGACATGACCCGGTGGCGCGCGCAACCGGCGCGGTCCTTGCCAGCGGAGGATTCTGATTCGACGTGACGATGGCGTCGGGCGTCATGCCGGCGCGCGGGCCGCGCGACGCGGAGCAGTGCCGTGGCCTGCCGCGGCTGCGGCAGGTCTCATTGTCGATTCGGAACTGCGGAGCGGACGCCGATGCGTGGGTGAGGAAGGCCGACCCTGACAGGCCGGCCCCGGTGAGCAGGTTCTTACCCGGCGTGAGCCTTGGCGGCGCGATCCACCTCGGTCAGGATGAAGTCAATCATGGTCTTCTTCGCGCCGTTCTCGAACGCCCGCAAGAAGTCAAAGTAGCGGCCGGCTTTGGTCTTGACGCCGGGGCAGGTGACGGTCTGTTTGTCGAAGTCGTCCCACACGGTGATACCGTCGATCAGGCAGCCGCCCAGCCATCCATCGGTGAAGCGGATCGTCACCTCCGCTCGCTTGTTCTTCGGCCACCGCTTGGTGTTGTCCGTCGGCGACTGAAAGGTCACGTCGATCAGCGTGCGAACAGGTAGTGTCTGGGTCATGTCGGTGCTCCTTTGTTTTGTGACCTCCGTGAGGCCGTTCACTAACGGCCCGGTCCTCACGGAGGGATCACAAAACGGCTGGGGAGCACAGGGGGCCCGCCGCGGCGCGCGTGGATCCGCCCCAGGTGCGTGCCAAGGCCAGCGCGAAGCGCATGCTCTTGGCCTTGGCGCGATGCCTGGGCGGGAGCCACGCACGCCGCGGCGGGTCGCCCGGCGGCATCAGCCAGACACCGCCTGTGTGCACGCTGATCGACGTGACCTTTCAGTCGCCGATCGGCATCACGTGGGAGCGGTGGGTGAAGAACAAGCGAGCGGAGGTGACGATCCGGTTGGCCGAATGGTGGAGGGACGTCTGTCGCGGTGACGGTATCACGGGGGCGATGACGTTCGCGAGAAACAGACCGTCACCTGCCCCGGCGTCAAGGCGGTGAGCTGTCCCTGCTGATGCTTCGCGCGGGCGTTCGAGAACGGCGCGAAGAAGAGAGGGGGCTGCTTCATCCTGACCGAGGTGGACCGCAGCACGATGGGTCGGCGAGGACGTGACAAGAACCCGCTCACCGGGGCCGGCCTGTCAGGGTCGGCCCTCCGATAGCCCATCAACGTTCCGCAGGAGCTGTTCGGGGCTTGATTGAAGCGAGGGGTTGGCGACGTGTCCATTCCACGTCCCTCCTTCTCAGCGTTCTTGCGCATGGGTGTCACGGAGACTCCACCACGTCGCCGGCGCGCGCGAGCTGTAGGTCTCGTGCATGCGGTGTCGTGGCCGTTGGCACCGGAACATGCGGCGTGATGCCGACACCTTCGATCGTGGTGCTGCGCCACGTCGGCTGATGACCGGATATATCGGGGGATGCGGCGCGTGATTGAGATCGTCGAGTTGCGCCGTTCCTGCCGACGGCGGCTCGCGCGTTCAGTCGTGTGGTGACGACGCGGCGGACCGGTGCGCTTGGAGTAGGTGTGGTGGATCCCGAGAGGTGGGCTGGCACCGCCGGTGGAAACCGGCGGCGCCGTAACGCAGCTCACAAGCGTGAGTGTGTATCGGTCGGGCGGCCCGCTGAACGCGGGCAGCCCGTGGACGATCAGAGGGGCGTCTCGTCCTCCGTGAACGTGTCGTCAGGCGGCTCGTCCCCGTCGAACGTGTCATCACCAGCGTCGTCGGGTTCGGCAACGATCGCGAGTTGCTTCTGCAGCTCATCGGCATATTCGCGCAAGGCGACGGCCGTGAGAGCCTCCCGCGCGCCTTCATCCGGCGACCGCAGCAGATCGAAGAACTTCTTGTCGCCGTTCTTAGCGATGTACGGTCGCCAGGGACCGCGCACGTATCGTTCGTCCTTGTCGTTCTTCCACAGCGTGAGACCTCGCATCGAGAACGACCGGAGCATCCCGGACAGGAAGGTGATCTCGAACTCCGCCAGGAGCTTGGCGGGCCACTTGCGGCGAGCGCTCGGGAGCGCGGTGATCGAGAGTTGCGCCACCATCGGATGTTCCGTCTGCGGCGGTTCGGTGAGCTCATCGCCGCTGCGTCCTGCCACGCGGTTGTACTCATCGACGACGGCTTTGCTGAACTCTGCGCGTCGAAGCTGATTGGGCGAGGCCAGGTAGTTCCAGTACTTGGCGTCGCCGTACTTCTTGGACGGGCCCTGGGCATAACGGAACGTGCCGTGCTTCCCGTCCTTTTCCCAGAGCGTGATATCCGTCAGCTTGTACGTGCGCAGCGCGTCCGCAGTGAAGATGATCGACGCCGTTGCCAGCTTGCCGTTGGGCCATTGCTTGTCGCCCGCTGTGACCCGTTCGGGTCGCAGGCCCGTGATGTCGATGATCGCGCTGGTCCGAAGGAGATTGACGGTCGCGTTGTTGTTCATGATTCGCTCCTTGTAAAGTGGCCTTCCGTCTGAAGGCCGGTCGCAGACTCCCGGCCGAAAGCGGAGGCCACGGAGCGAAGCAGCGCCCCCGTGGAGGAGTGAAGGCCGGCGGCCCCAGGTGCGTGCCACCCCCAGCGCGCAGCGCCGGTGTCAGGGGGTGGCGCGATGCCTGGGCCGCCGGCCGTCAGCGTAGCGGTCACTCCTTCGCGGGGGCGCGAGCATCATCAACGCGATGGATCATCTCCAGGACTGTCAGCGGCATCTTCGAGGGCCGTCGTGTGCGTGACGGGGCGGGGTGACAGCAGGACCGGGCGGCAGCGAGCGGAGGCATCGCCGCGGGCGAGGTGCTCGTACACGCTGGAGCGTCAGGGACAAAGGGGGGCGGCATGACGTGGCGCCCAGGGGACACACGGAGATCGCGACGCCATCAGTGCTGGCGAACGACTGCACGCCCAACCGGATGCATGCGGAGTGTTCTCGGCAACGTGGTGTCGATGGAGTACGGGTGTGCGTGGCGGCACGGAGTGTCGAGCGTGACACGGACGGCCGCGAAGGCTCCGCTCGTGTGTCGACGAATCCGCGCGTGCGACCGCGAGAGCGGATCCGCCCAGGCACGTTGCGGACGTGGCATCACGTCCTTCACGGAGGCTTCGATGGTTCACGTTGCGACGGCCGCGCGGGAAGAGCGATGGGGACGAACGATACGTGGGCGGTCCGTGCAGACGTACGGCCGCGGCGAGAGGCTGTTCTTCGTCGATCGCTGGTTCGCGGATGCGACGCGCGGAACGCCTGCGACGCGTTGGCCGGGGCGCCTTGTGCGGAATGCGGATGAGCGAGTCTCGTGAGCCGCTGACACGCCGTCGGTGCGAGATGATCACGTGACGCTGCGGGCCGCGTGACGACCGACTGGCCGCAGGGGTGGCGTGGACAGGGGGCGGTTGCTTGTGACGTGCGACCGGCGCGGTCAGAGTGCGTGGACGATCTCGAGTGCGCGCGCAAACTGGAGGTCTGGGGCGTCCGGCGTCACGGCGCTCGGCACCGGAATGTGCGGCTGGACACCGGCGCCTTCGATGAGCGTGCCGCGCCAGGACCGATAGACGGCCAGCGGAAGGCGCAGCCGATAGCCTCGCCCGACGCAGACCTCACCAGACCAGACGAGGCGACCGGCTGTCGGCGCGCCCACGAGTGCGGCGACACGGTGTTCGTCGACGAACGCGGCCACGATCTCCGCGGCACTGTTCGACTCTTCATCGGTCAGCACGACCACGCGCCCATGATAGGGCTGTGGTCCGAGGCTCTCCGTCACGACCGCCAACGACATGGCACCGTGCGTCAGCACGGGCCAGAACAGGAGACACAGGGGCGCGATTCCCGCGCGCGAGTGCGGGATGCGCGACAGCGTCGGCAGACGATCAGGCGAGATGGTCATGCCCATGCGTGAGCGCGTCTGCGTGTAGCAGACGCCGCGGCGATCGGGACACAGCAGGCTGGCGAGTCGGAGGCAGCCGATGCCGCCGCCGACACACTGACGGAGGTCCACGATCAATCGCCGCGGTTGCAGCGTCGCCAGCGCGCGGGTCATGTCCCGAGCGACATCGACGCCGATGTTGCCGGGAAACCCGGTGACCCGCAGGACCGCGGTCTCTGGTGACAGGCCAATCGCGGACACGAGAGGGTTCGCCGCACGAGAGGGCGACCGGTACGGGTGCGGGGGCACGTCGACGACGGTGCGGACGTGAGCGCCCGCGGGCTTTCGCACGCGTAGCGCGTAGGCACGGCCAAAGCGAAACGTCGCGCGGCTGGGCGGGAACAACGAGGCGTCGTCGACTTCAAGCCACACATCACCGGGGCCGATGCCGGCGCGGGCCGCTGGGCCCGCGGGATCGACGCGTCGAAACTGCCATCGATGGCCGTCGATGGCATCATGACGCACCACGCTGGCGCCGAGGGCCGCGCCTTCGGTGGCCCTCGGCGCACGCCGATTGTAGAAGCCCGTATGGCTCGCCAGAGGCGTGACCATGGCGTTCATGCGCGCTTCAAAGGTTTCAACATCAGGATTCTCAAGAATGGCGGGTTCGTGCCGCGCGCGAAGGCGTTCGGTATCCGGGAGCGGCAGGCTCGCGAATCGCTGGTCGAGCACGGCCAGGACGCGCTCGAAGATGCGGCGGCGCTCAGGCGCGGTGAGGAACGAGGACATCGTGACGAGCGCTCCTTGTGGGTTGTGCTATCGGCTGGCCGCGACGCCTTTCGATACGGCAACGGTCGTGGTCCCATCGCCGAAGACCAGCACGCCCGCCCAGAGGCGCGCTTCCGCGTACGGACCGAATTGACGCATCGTGGCGCGCTTCGCGTCGGCGAGCGCGCTAGCTGTAGTTGCTAAATACGTTGTTCATCCGGAGCGCTCTGGAAAGAATGGTGTTGCCACACAGCCGTTCGATCTGGAGGACACCCCGGATGAAGCTCCATCGTAAAGCCAAAACGACG